>Ga0115551_1001565_pt1 | contig 14494 bp, 10 predicted proteins | sample COGITO_mtgs_1103_FD_87179 | JGI IMG/M metagenome (GOLD analysis project Ga0115551, IMG submission 87179) | Pelagic marine microbial communities from North Sea - COGITO_mtgs_110321 | ecosystem: Environmental > Aquatic > Marine > Epipelagic | place: Germany:Helgoland, sampling site Kabeltonne... | reverse complement strand
CTGCCCCCATCTTGGGGGCGGTTCTGGCCGGAGGGGGCCATCTGGGGGCGAGCCCTCCGTCCCTCACCGTGGGTGGGGAGTGGTCAGGTTGGTGTACTCAGCTCGTCATGGTGGGTGACGAGTGGTCGAGTCCGTGGACGCACGGGAGGCTGCTCAATTGAGAGCGGAACCTCGGCGTCGGGTGCTGTCGTGGTGTGGCCGGCGCCGAGCGATCGCCCCGAGAAACAACTTCTATCTGACACAGCTGGCACTCTGCGGATCGGACTCCTCGAGGTAATCTTTTCCGGATAGCGAGGGTACACTCGAGGGTGCGCCATGCTGTGTGGGCAGGCGCGTGCGCTGGTCACGCGGTCTCTACCGCGGGGTGGAGGAGATGTCCGCGCGAAGGGATACCGCGCGAGGGCACCACCCGTCGTCGCCAAGCGAAGCGCCAAGAAGAAGCAAGCCAGGAAGCTCGAAAAGAGGGACGAGGTGAAGGAGATGGAGGCGAACGCTGCGGAACGTAAAGCGCGCCTGGCCGCCGCCGAGGCGTACAGACCGCCCCCGCCTCCGCCACCCGCCGATCCAAACGACGCGAAGGACCGGATCACCCAGCGCGAGCGCGACTTCCAGACGGCGTTGACGCGCGTCGGCGAGGAGAAGGCCAAGGCACAGGCGAGCGACGCGTGGGATCCCTCCCGAGGGTACAAGCCTTTCGACGACGTCCAGGACGCCGTGTACGACCTGGCGCTCGCCAAGACGGCCGTGTACGAGTCACACCTCGAACTGGCACTGGCGTTGCTCACGCAGGCCAAGAAAGAGACGCCGTGCGCGCTGGATAAGTTCGATTGGGTGTACGGTAAGGGCGTGGCGGATGGCAACGAGCGGTGTCTCAGTTTCATGCTGGGGGCGCTGACCAAGTCCAACGTCGTCGCCGGCGTGTGCGAGGTGCTGTGGGTGGCGAACGAGTGCGGGGTGACGGGTGATGTGGATCCGAAGGCGATGAAGGGGGCGCTCGGGATGTTGGCGGATCTGGACGAGATGGGATTGCTCGACGAGAAGGACGCCGACGCGATGGCGCAAACCTTGGAAATCTTAGCCGAGCAAGCCGCAGCCGCTTAGCACAGGGCAAACAGGCTGAAAACAGCCGTAATTTATTCTAATTAGTGGCCTCTTACTGATTACCCATGTGCGGGTTCGTTGTTGTGTAGTGCTACTTGGAGCTGATGGAGGTGGGCGCCGGGTTCGGGTGTGATGAGGAGGCGATTTGGAAACCGGCTAGCTCAAAGTACGTGTGACGAGGGTGCGGCGGTGGGTGTTTTGATTGACGACGCGCTATCTATTTCTTACACTCCTTGCAGTGAGAGCGCTGACGACCATGCTCGCAGATTGATCCCCCACCGCACTCCTTGCACTGAGTGCGCCGACGACCGTGCTCGCAGATTGATCCCCCACCGCACTCCTTGCATGTAGAGCGCTCACGACCGTGCTCGCAGATTGATCCCCCACCGCACTCCTTGCACCTAGAGCGCTGACGACCGTGCTCGCAGATTTGTGACCCGCCGCACTCCTTGCATTGCTTGCGCTGACGACCGTGCGGACAAGCGCTACACACCTTGCACCACGAGCGGTACTTAACCCCGTGCTCGCATGGCCCCTTTGTCCGAGGGGCTCTCTTCCGCTTCGCACCCTTTCCCTCGGAAGGCGTCGTTCCGTCTTCCCCATTTATCCCATCGTCGTCAGCGGGAGGCTCCACCTTGACATCGGGGACATCGTCGTCGGGCACTTCCTCCTTGACGGGTATGATAGGCTTGAGCAACCAGTGTGGGCGCCAGATGGTGGTCATGGTGGCGGCGATACAACTGCGCGGGTGAACAGTGACGGCAAGTTCGAGAAATATCGACCCGCCTTTGATGTGACTGTGATGACAGGTTTTGTGATAATTGACGTTTACACCACAGGTGACTAGTCAGGTCCGATTTGTAAATGACACGTCCCTGACTGTTTGCCACATCCCCCGGCTATAATGTAGCCCGGCTATAATCGGGAAAACCCGACAAAGGCGATCACAAAAAGCACACAAAAAGCGCGTTCGTTGCAGCCGCCACCACATTCAGGCATGACGCAAGCGCTTCAACCCGCCATGCTCGCCGCGCTTCACCACGGCACGTTCGCGCCGTCCGCGCGATCCCTTCGCGGTCGTCCCTCGGCGCGCGCGTCCACTCGCAGAACCACGCGCACGCGCGCGGCGGGCGGCTTCCGGGTCGTCGAGTACGGCGACGGCACCACCCCTCAGGACCGGGGCGAGTACCGACGCGACGACCGCTTCGACGACCGCGCGGGCGACGACTACGGCCGCCCGCGAGGAGGCCGGGGCGGCCGAGGCGGTCGAGGCGGACGCGGCGGCCGAGGCGGACGCGCGTTCGGCGGCGGAGGACGCGGCCCGCCCCGCCGCGACCGATACGATGACGACGACGACGACGGGAATTGGGACGAGCGCCGGGACCGAGGCTCGCTCCGCCAGAAGGGCCGCGGCGGGCGCGGCATCGACACCCAGCGCGGCTTCGGCGGCGATCGCGAACGGGACAGCTGGGGCGAGCGCGTCCGCCGAGACGATCGCGGCGGATACGACGACGGGTACCAGGATTCGAGGTCAGGATACGACAGACCACCGCCACGTCGCGACGATTACGACGAAGACGGAAGGGGAGGCTACGACGATGCACCACGACGCGGCGACCGCGGCTACGGCGGTGAGCGCCAATCCTACGGCGGTGAGCGCCAATCCTACGGCGGTGGACGCGGACGCGGCGGCGAGCGCCAATCCTACGGCAATGAGCGCCAATCCTACAGCGGCGGCGGTGGACGCGAACGCGGTTCGTACGGGATGCCATCCGACGGCCCCGACTCCGACGTTGTCAGCATCCAGTCCATGGGCCAGGAAGGCCGCGTCATCGGCAAGGGCGGGTCCATGGTGAACGAGCTCCAGGAACGCTTCCGGTGCAGGGTCAACGTTCGACGGGACCTCGGGGTTGTGGAGGTGAGCGGCGGCGACGTCGCCGCCGCGGAGGCTGAGATCCGGGGGATTATCGAGCGCGGGGTCACGTCCGACTTCGAGCGCGACGCCGGCCGCCCGTCGAGCTACGCGGCGGCCGGCGGGACCCCGCCGCGGTCAAGTCGGCCGCCGCCGCCGCCCCGCGGATCCCCCGGGCTGGCTCCCGACGACGACAACGACGACGGCTTCTGGGACGACGACGACGACGACGACGATTGGGTCCTCGAGGGCCTCGAGGATGAGCTCGACGACGCCGTCGCGTGGCAGGATGGCCGCGCGGGCGGTCGGGGTAAGTACGTCCCGGAGCAGATGGCCAAGTACGTTGACGGCGATTTTGAACCCATGGTGTACACGCGGGAACCCGACGACGAGGACGAGTACAACTTCTTCTCAGGCGCCAGGTTCGGACAACTCGGCGCCTCCGACGGTGTGACCGACGCGCTGAAGGAGATGGGGATCGAGCGCCCGTCGCACATTCAGAGCTTGAGCTACAGGGCGCTGATGGAGGACACCGCCGCGGATGAGGACCACGTGTTGCTCGCGGACCAGGCGGGCTCTGGCAAGACGCTCGCGTACCTCCTTCCCCTCTTACAACGACTCGCGAACACGGAGAAGGAGGAAGGACGGGCCAGGCCCATGCGCCCGCGGATGCTGGTGCTGGTGCCGACGTCTGAGCTGGCGGTGCAGGTGCTCGGCGTGATCCGCACGCTGTCCCGCGGGGGACTGCGGTGCCGCAGTCTGGCGGTGACGGGCGGGGAGAAGAACTCCCGGACGCAGATTGAAGTCATCCGAGAGGGGTGCGACGTCGTCGTAGGGACCCCGGGGCGAGTCGGTTGGCTCGTGGAGAGCGGTAAGCTGGACCCGGCAGACCTCCAGGCTGTGGTCATGGACGAGTGCGATGTTTTGTTGGGTGACTCGTTCGAGTTTGCCGAGCAGGTTGCGCCGCTGCGGGACGTCGCGCCCAAATCCACAAAGTTTGTCCTCGTCACCGCGACGATCCCGGAGGAGGTTCTCCGGCAACTTAACAAGTTCTTCGCGGGGGCGCTGCGGGTGGTGCAAGGCCCGGGTCTGCACCGCCCCGCCGCGGGTCTGCTCGAGAGGCTGGTGGACTGCTCGGGCGGTGACGTGGTGGACGATCAGAGCGGTTTCTGGCGCAAGTACGCGGCGCTGGAGCAGTTGCTAAACGCGGAGAAGGAAAAGGGCGAGAAGGACAGGTCCCAGCGCATGCTGCTCTTCTGCAACAAGATCGAGACGTGCAGGAAGATCGAGAATCTCCTGGTACGCGCGGACCGGAACCGCGAGGACCTGGTGCCGCTCCCGTACCACGCCGCGCTCACCCCCGAGCGACGCCGCGACTCCCTCGCCGAGTTTCTAACGCCGCCGAGAAACGGAGAGACGCCCCGGATGCTGGTGTGCACCGACCGCGCGAGCCGCGGCCTGGACGCGTCCGGCGTGTCGCACGTCGTCCTCTTCGACTTCCCCAGGGATCCGTCAGAGTACGTGCGCAGGGTCGGGCGGACCGCGCGAGGGGCGCTGGGTAAAGGGGAGGTTTCGGTGCTGGTGCTGGGAAGGCAGGTGAGGCTGGCTCGAGAGATCATGCGGAGGAACACGAGGGGCGACCCGGTGGAGTCCACGCCGCAGTTTTGAGCGGTGCGGTTAGTGTTAATTTTGGTTTGTAAATGGTGAGCGCAATGTTTCGTATTCATGGTCGTAATCTACAGCGGGGTGGGGCGGCGCGTCCACTGGATACGTCGTTCACAGATGTTTTCGCGCGTCGGTGCGTAAAGGATTGGATCACGTGTTCCAAACCCACGTGTTCCCAGTGTGAACAGGTGATCATGAACACGTGATGCGCTGGGATGCGCGAAAACATCTGTGTTCTGTGAGCACGATCGTATCTGATAGAACCCGGTTCAGTGAACACCCCCTATCCGGTGGACACGTCGCCCCACCTTGTGCCGCAGATCTCCTCACTTCTTCTTTGTCCACATCCAGTACGGGTTCCTGCACCCCTTCCGGCAGACAGGTGCGCAGTTGCAAACGGGGAGGTACGCGAGGTTGTTGAAGACGGCGTCACCCTTGCCCTCGTTGCGGTTCTTGCGGCAGTGATACTCCCTGCGTGGGTGGAGGATGCGGGGGACGGGGGATGAGCGCGTGGGATGTGCGTGGGTGGAGGATGCGGGGGACGGGGGATGAGCGCGTGGGATGCGCGTGGGTGGGTGGAGGATGCGGGGGACGGGCGATGAGGTCGTGGGATGCGCGTGGGTGGCGTCGGAAGTCCGAGGGGCGCTCATTGTGCGTTCCGAGGTTTGTGACAAGATCAAGATCGCGCGCGGGGGTCCAACGCACCAGAAGTTCTCCTGGATCTCCTCCTCGGCGGCCGCCTCCCAGATGGTGGGGCCGATCACGTCATCTTCTTCAATCTCGGTTGACATCTCGTGCTTCTCACGTGGGGCGCGCGGGTGGGTTGTGTGCCCGCTCTTCATTCATGGGCGTTTTTTTGGTGCTGTTGTTCGTGCATCCCGAGGAAATTTGGTGGCGGAGGGCAGGCAAACGAACAGACACGCTTTGTGGAGCCCACTTCCCGTACGCGCGATGAGCGCAGGTATGCCCCCCAAGGCCAGGCTGAAGGCGATGCTGAAGCGTCCTAACCCGTCGGTTCATGAGAGGGACCGCGAGGAGGACGAGATCCAGCGCCCGATGCCGGAAGCGAGCGACGAGGAATGGAGGCATCCACACACGAAGAACGAGATGGGCCGGGCGAGGTTGACCATGCTGAAGTGGGGAGAGACCGGGAAGCGGAAGCGACGGGAACCGGCGCGCGCGAGGGCGAGGCGAGGCGAGCTGAGGGTATCCATCCCGTTCAACCCGTTCAGTGCCACCCCAATAACGATCCTCTCGAGCGCGTGACGCGGCGCGGGGATAGATCGGAGTCTTGCGTGTAGTCTCGGTAGATTAGTCTCGGTCCCGGGAACCCAAAAAAAAAGATTGTTAGTTCGTCGATTGTAGGTCCGAGACGCACCTTTGTCGTGGATGATGCGCGCCGCGCGCTCGCGGCGGTGGTCCGCGCGCTCGATGAACGGGTTCACCGAGTTTACGCCCATTAGGGATAACGCCATTTTGGGTTTGGGTTCACGCTGGTGCAGGTGGTTCGCGGCGCGTGCGATGCTCTAGACTATTTTCACAACAAAGTCAAGCTTCCTTAGACTAATTTCTCTCTGGGGCGCGAGCCGCGGGCTCACTCCCTTTCCTCGATTCGTAACCCCAGCGCGTGCGCCTCCAGCGACTCCACGCTCCCCGTGCTAAGCGGCATGTCGCTGCTCGCGTTGCTCGCGTCGGTCACGGTGTTATCGTCGATTCCCTCCGCCGTCGTCCCATCCGCGCCGGACGATTCCGGAGCCTCGCGGATGGGCATGTACGTCACGTTCTCGACCCTCTGGAAAGTCACCATCGGCTTCCACGTGATGAGTTCCTCGCCGATCTCGTCGAACCCCGGGCGTTCGTGTGGGTCAGCGTGCCAGCACCGCGTTGCGAGCTGGATCAACGGCCTGAACGCGTTCTCCGCAAACTTGGGTCGTAAGTCGTGCTTGACCACGGCGGTGATGACGTCGACGGCGTCGATGCCCGAAAACGGTGACTCGCCTTGCGCCGCAATCTCCCACAGCAACACCGCGAAGGAGTAGACGTCCGTCGCCCTTGACATGTGCTTATCCTGCAGCAGCTCCGGGGCCATGTGCGACACCGTGCCGTTCATGACGTCCATCGGCACCCGGATCTGACCCGGACGCATCCGCCGAGCGATGCCTGTAAACAAAACACCATGTCATTCAAATTGCACATACGAGAATTAAAATAAACTTACCAAAATCGCCAATCTTAGCCGACCACCTGCAGTGCATCTCGCCGCTGGGGTGGAGCATGACGTTCGACGCCTTCAGGTCGTTGTGCACGACGCCGATGGAGTGCAGGTACGTCATGCCCTCCACCACCTGCGCGGCTATGCACAGCTGTGCGGCTGAGGACCTGACCTGCTTGGTAGCCGCCACCATGTTGGGCTGGCGCAGGATATCGCGAAGCGACCCGCCGATGCAAAACTCGGTGATGATGTACGTCTTCCAGTGCGTCAACGGCCCGAGATGCGACGTGTCAATGTTAGCATTGCGCTCGGACTTGGTATCCGGGTCGTCGTTCGACGAGCCGGTGTGATCCATGACGTGCGACACCACCATCCTGTGGCTGCACATCTGTTGAATCTCAACCTCCCGCGCCGCCGTCCTCGCCGTGTTCCTCAGCCGATCCTTGGCGCGTGCCTCGGGTGTGCGCTCGTCGTGGCTCGTGACGTCGTCGCGGGAGAACTCGAGCGAGTCCGGGGTCTCGCCCTCGGGGAGCGAGTAGGTCATCTGCTTGATGGCGACGGCGATTGAGAACCCGTCGTTGTTGAACGCGCCCCGGTAAACCTTGGCGAATCCACCCTCCGCGAAGGGCATGTCGTCGAGGTACACCACCCCCGGGACGTTCTCCTTGTCCACCGCGCGGGCCATGCGTCGCCGGCCTCGCATGGATCCACCGTCAGCGCCCGCGGATGTCTCCTCCCGGTCCTTCCGGTCCTTTCGGTCATTGCGCCGGACGTAGTCGGACCGAGGCATCACCCGGAGCTCCCTCGCACCCGCCGAAGCCTCGTCGCCAGAGTAGGAGTCCAGCGAGCTCCGTCGAGTTTGTCGAACTTCACCTGAGTCCACCTGGGCGGGCCCGGGCACCTGATCGGGCGAGTCCGGGCGCCGTGGGAGCGTCTCTGGAAGAAGGTCTTCGTGTTCAAGCGCGTTCCAGATGTCGTCCTGCGCCGTGAGGCCCTGGCACGCGACAACCTTAAACGCACGCCCGCCCGTTCCGTTGGGCACCGTCATCGAATCCGCGCGTTGCACCAGACCGAAGGAGTTCTGCCGCGCGGCGAGCATTTCCTTCAGGGACTCGATGCTACCGCCGGAGCTGAGCGAGAGGATGGACTTACCGCTGTTCTGTTTCATGGAAGACCCCGAGGAGTCATGATCCCTCAGGCTCCGCGGGTCGGGTCGCTGCCACTCGCCGCTTCGCCGTCTGTTCCCGTCGAAGCTGCCCCGCCTCTGCCCGTCGAAGCTGCCCCGTCTTGAGGCCGGTCCATCCACGCGGCCGGATTGCTCCATCTTCTCCATCGCGGCTTCCGTGAGGTCCTTTTTGTTCCCGCCAGACCCGAATAGGCCCCAGCCGGAGCTGTTGCCGAAGAACCACGTCAGGCTCTTCTTCTTTTTCTTCTTCCTGTCCTTCTTCGCCGGAGAGTCGGCCGTCCACACATCCAAGTCGTCGAGCGGAACCCCCATCTGCATCTCGTCCATCGACTTCTTTTTGGCGGGGAGGGTCTCGCCGCCCCGCCCTCGGTCGCCCGATCGATCCGCGCCAACCTTCTTGTCGGTGAACCAGATGCCCTCCACAGACGGATCCCACGCGCCTTCTTTGCCTCCCCTAGCCCTTGGGGAGGTTGCCCCGTCGCCGCCCGCCGCGTCACCGCTCACCGTGCCCCCGTGCCCGGAGTCGTCGTTTTCGCTCTCGCCGCCGGCGACGAGATGCCCGGCTTCATCCGTCAGGGTCACCTCCACCTTGAAATCCTCCGCTTTCGGATCGGCGAAGGACTTTGCGTATATCTGCGATACCGTGGTGGTGCGGGTCGCCGATTTAGTGCGCGCCGCGAGCTTCGCCGCGAGATCCTCGTCGGCGCCGGTCGAGTCGGCCCTCGAGCTCCCCCCGATTTCCCCGCTCTCCCCTCCGCTCGTCGAGGGCGCGTGCTGCTTGGGTTCCGCCGCGCTCAACGACGCCCTCGAGTCTGATCCGCTCACGGTCGAGGGCCCCGCGTTCAAATCACCCGCTCGAGCGGCGTCCGACGTGAACTTGGGAACGGGAATAGCCACCGCGGCGCCGGGCTTGAATCTGTGGCATTTGATCTCCATCGTCTTGCCCGACGCGGCGCCGTACCCGCGCGGGATGTCGACGATGATGGTATCGCGCATGGGATCGAAGTCGTACGGAATAACCGTCTCTAGCGGCATGCCCTCGCGCTCGGTGTCCCGGTCCATCGCACTCCCGTCGCGCGGGAGCGCCTGCGCGATCACCTCCTCCAGGTCGAACTGCTGCGTCGACTGGTGCCTGTAGAAGCTCAGGCCCGGGTCGCGGCCCTCATCGAACCTGTCGTGGAACTCGTCCGTGGGCATCGTCTTGCCGACGTCCTCCATCGGGTTCTCATCCACCATCATGTCGGATTTCATCTCGCGCGAACCCCGGGAACCCTAACCCCGCCCCCCGCCAGGTCACTCTGCAGCGCGGGAAGATGTTACCAAAGCTGCAGACGCTGACGTTCGGTTGTTGGGAAACGGAATCGCGCCTCCCGACGTCCCCGTCGCGTGTTTTTTACAAACGCACGCGGCCGGATCGATCCGTCCCTGTGTGGGGCCGGATCGGAAGCGACAGGATCTCGCGGCGACCGCACCCGCGCCTCTCCCTCTGTGCGCCGAACCCCACATTCCCCGGCGTTGTTGTTTTCAGGGGAGGATATTTCAGAAAAAGTGCACGGATAAAGCTCACTTGATCAGGTTTTTCATGGTGAAAATCGCGTTATCCTCTGAGGTGAAAGTTCCTACAGCCCGAAATTCCAATTCCATTTGGATTTGTCCAATTCAATTTCCATTACTCCATGGTTATTTAGACATGGCTGGAAGAGTCCAGAAGCAGTGTGAAGAGCTCGACTCTCTTTTTCTCGAAATCCCGGAGAGGTCTTCGCAGCTTTCCGTGGGCACCCACCCTGCAGGTTTGGTTCAAACGACGAGCCGATCGCACATCATAGGGACCGTCGCACGCACCCTCACGAGATCGATAGACCACGATGAGCGTGCCGGAGACCACGCCCGAGCTCATCCTGCACCGCTGGCCCGGTCGATGGGCCCTCCCCTCGCTCTCCCCCGAGTGCGTCGCGGTGGAGTCGTACCTGCGCCTGGCGGGCCTCAGGTTCGCCGCCGAGGACTGCCGCACGCACTACGCATCCCCGTCGGGCGCGCTCCCCGCGCTGGACCAGAACCTGGACGTCGTCGGTGGACCCGTGGGGTCGGGCGAGACCAACAAGGATCCCACCGGCGCGCTCGCCAGGCACCGCATCCTCGACCACCTACGGCGCAAGGTCCGCGACGTTGACGCGCACCTCAGCCCCGGCGATGCCGCCACGCTCGCCGCGTACACCGCCCTCTGCGAGCACAAGCTCTCCGTCGCAACCGCGTGGTATCAGTGGATCGATAAGGACCGGTTCACGAAGCACACGCGACCCGCGTACGGCGCCGCCTTTCCCGCACCGCTGTCGCACGTCCTGCCCTGGATGTGGCGCAGAACACAGCTTTCCACGCTCGCGGCGCACGACGAAGATCGGGTTCGCGATGGGTTAAAACAAGCCTACGCGGCGCTAGTCGGGAAACTCGACGAAACCGGCGGGCCGTACCTCCTGGGTTCCAAGCCCACGAGCCTGGACGCCCTCGCGTTCGCGCACCTCGCGTACCACGCGAGGGCGCCGTGCATGGACGTCGCCAGGGGAATCATGAAGGCGTTCCCGAAACTCGTCGGGTACGTCGAGGCGATGGAACAATCTCTGTTCCCGAACGCGGACGGCGTCGGGGGCAAGGGGGGGGACGCGCCGGGCTCGCTGGATTCGTCGTCGTGGAGGGAGCCGCCGAGCGCGCATACCAGGGGCCGACGGAACTGGTGGGGCCGGCGCGAGTCCACCGACCCGGGTGCCGAGCAGGTCAAGCCGCTCACCGCGAAGGAGCGAAGGTTCAGGCGGCGGAGTCGATGGTCCGTGGCCATCGCGGCGGGCGCCATCGTGACGTACCTGTTCGCCGGGGACGTGGTGACGATCGCGATGGAGGGACTGGAGCAGGGTGAGGAGGAGGTTGGGGATGAGCGGGAGGGTGGGGATGAGGGTGACGACGACGACGACGGCGTCGAGCCCAACCACGACGAGGACGACGACTACGAGTCCGAGGAGGTTCTCGAGGAGTGACGATAACGCGTTTGGATTGACAAGAGCGTTCTTCATCGCGTCTCTTCTTCGCAGCTGTTCGACGTGACCTCGATCGTGCCGTCCAGCTTTTGCCATACCTTCGCCCTGCACACCGACGCGACGTCCCCTCTCATCGCCTGATACTCGACGTGAACCATCGTTCCTGCGAGATTTGGAATTGTGAAAGACGGGTCAGCACTCTACTCGGGGCTTTCTCGCGTATCGTCGGGTGTTGGTCGATCGTGGGTGACAACTCACCCGCGACGACCTGCGTGCGGGCCTCCAGCACGTCTCCCAGCGTGTACACCTCCTCGCCGTTCCCCCGCGCGTCGTTCAGCGCGTCCAGCGCCGCGAGGGCGTGTGCACGGTAGAGCGGCAACCGGGCGGCCTCTACCGGGGAGCCCACCCCGCCCGGCATCGAGCTCGGGGGTATCTCCTCCAGGGTTCGTTCCGTCGTGAACGTGGGCGTCGCGCTGACACCGAGCGGCAGCGATACGCACAGCAACGCCAGGAGCACGCCCCCGCGGATTCCGAAGGCCATGCCCGGGTGAGGAGGCGCCTCGTTGTGAGATTCTCGGAGTTGACAATCGAAAATATGTTATCGTCGATCCACAAGTCGAAGCGCACGGAGAGGGGGACACTCCACCACAGAGGCACCTCCGACGATGGACGAACGTGCAAGCCGGCGCGTGACGACGCTCGCCTCGCACTTGGCGTGCGGCGACCGCGCGAACGTGCATCGCAATCCCACCGCGGGGTTCGGGGATCTGTTCAAGCGCGACGCCATCGATGCGCCCAAAGGATCGGTCGTGCTCGCGCCGGACGTCGCGGATGCGCTGCGACGCGGGCTACCGGTGGTGGCGCTCGAATCCACGATCATCTCGCACGGCATGCCCTACCCCGATAACCTCACGATGGCGCGCGAGGTGGAGGCCATCGTCCGCGAACACGGCGCCACGCCCGCGACCATCGCCATCATCGACGGCGTACCGCGCGTCGGTCTCACCGACGACCAGCTCGTACAGCTCGCGTCCCTGGGCCCGTCCGCGCTCAAGGTGTCCCGGCGCGACGTCGCCCACTGCATCGCGAAGGGCGCGACGGGCGCCACCACGGTGAGCGCCACCATGCTCCTCGCGCACGCAGCCGGCATCTCCATCTTTGTCACCGGCGGTGTCGGCGGAGTACACCGCGAAGGCCATAACACGTTGGACGTCTCCGCGGACCTCACGGAGCTCGGCCGGACGCCCGTGTGCGTGGTGTGCGCCGGAGCCAAGAGCGTGTTGGACATACCGCGAACGTTGGAGTACCTGGAGACGCAAGGGGTCTGCGTGGCGGGCTTCGGCGTGGATGAATTTCCAGCGTTTTTTACCAGGAAAAGCGGGGTTCAGGCTCCGTGTCGGGTGGACACGCCGCGCGAGGCGGCCGCGGTGGTCAAGGCTGGGCGGGTGATGGGTTTGGGCGGGACGGTCCTCGCGGTTCCCATCCCGTCGGAGCACGAGGCGGACGGCGCGAGCTCGGAGCGGGCGATCGAGCGGGCGCTGGCGGAGGCAAACGAGAAGGGAATATCGGGAAACGCGTGCACTCCGTTTCTGTTAAAACGGATCCGGGAGCTCACGGGGGGTAAGAGCTTGGTTAGCAACGTGGCGCTGGTGAAGAACAACGCGAGGGTGGGCGCGCTGGTGGCGGTGGAGCTGGCGGGCCTGGACTCGCGGAACGAGGAACGGTGAGAGAGTCTCGAGGTGAGAGTCTCTCGAGTCTCGGTTATTCTCATTTGCGAAACTGAATTCATCGTAGTCTACCTCACGCGGCTGTGGGCACCTCGCTCTCCTTAGCCTCGGACTTGTCCCCGACCGCCTCCACCGGCTCGACAACCTCCGGGAGCAACATATCGATCGCCTCGTCACCGTCCTTCTCCGCGTCCTTCTCCACGTCGCCGTCAGCTGACTCAGCCTTCTCCGACTCGGCTTTCTCACCCCCGGATGTATTCGGTTTTTGCGTCGGCTTCGGCGTCGGCGTCGGTTTCACCACGGGCTCCATCCCGAGCACCGACCGAATCTCATCCCCCGTCAACGTCTCCCGCCGCAGCATCTCCGCGGATAACGTGTGCAGGTCGCCGGTGTGCTTGGTCAGTAACTTGGTCACCCGCGCGTGGCTATCGCGTAGGAGCGTGACCACCTCCTTGTCCACGAGCGCCTCCGTGGCCCTCCGGCCACCCTTGGACATCGAGTCCACGTGCACCGGGCCGACGAGTGAGGACAGCCCAACCTCACCGACCATGTACGTCGCCAGCCGTGTCGCCTGCTGCAGGTCGGAGAGCGCGCCGGTGGTCACCTCGTCGCGGCCGAAGATGAGCTCCTCGGCGACGCGGCCGCCCATGCAGACGTCGAGCCTGGCCAGGAGCTGCTTGCGGGTGATGGACGTCTCATCCTTGTCGGGGAGCTGCGTGACCATGCCGAGGGCGCTGCCGCGTGGGACGATGGTGGCCTTGTGGACCGGCATCGCGCCCGGGGTTCGCAGCGCGACGATGGCGTGGCCAGCCTCGTGGTACGCGGTGAGCCTCTTGCTCTCCTCGGTGAGCACCGCGGATTTTCGCTCGACGCCCATGATCACCCTATCTTTGGCCCATTCCATGAGCTCGGACGTGATCGTGGTCTCCCCCGTCACCGCCGCCTGCACGCACGCCATATTCACGAGGTTGGCCAGCTCGGCGCCGCTGAACCCGGCGGTCCCGCGCGCCAAAGACTCCACGTCCACGTCGGGTTCCACCGGCTTGTCCGCGAGGTAATGGGTCAAGATCTCGCGCCGGCCCCCGATGTCGGGGTTGGGAACGTGTACCAGGCGGTCGAACCGGCCCGGGCGGGTCAGCGCCGGATCCAGTTGCTCGGGAATGTTCGTCGCGGCGATGACGATGATCCCCTCGTTCTGCTCGAAGCCGTCCATCTCGGTCAACAACTGGTTCAAGGTCTTTCTGGACTGCGTCTCGAAAGCCTTGCGCGACGTGCCGACGGCGTCAATCTCGTCGATGAAGACGATGCACGGCGTCTTCTTCTTGGCGGCGCTGAAGAGCTGCCTCACTCGCTTGCTCCCCACGCCCACGAACATCTCCTCGAACTCGCTGCCCGCGCGGTAGAAGAACGGCACCCCGGCTTCGCCCGCGACGGCTCGAGCGAGCAGCGTCTTGCCCGTCCCCGGCGGCCCCGAGAGTAAGACACCTTTGGGTAGCTTACCGCCCAGCCTGGTGAACAGGTCGGGGTTCTTGAGGTACGCGACGATCTCCTGGAGCTCCTGCTTCGCCTCGTCGCACCCTTTGACGTCGTTGAACGTCTTGACCGACTTCTCGGAGAGGGCTTCCTTGTTGTACTCTTTGGGATCGAACGACGACTCCTTCTTCG
>Ga0115551_1001537_pt1 | contig 14577 bp, 11 predicted proteins | sample COGITO_mtgs_1103_FD_87179 | JGI IMG/M metagenome (GOLD analysis project Ga0115551, IMG submission 87179) | Pelagic marine microbial communities from North Sea - COGITO_mtgs_110321 | ecosystem: Environmental > Aquatic > Marine > Epipelagic | place: Germany:Helgoland, sampling site Kabeltonne... | reverse complement strand
TGATGATGCTGCTATTGAAGGCGGTGCTGCTAATGGGCCATCTGGGATCATTGCTAACGGCTCTACTAACGTAGTTGCTATGGGCACCAATGGTGCTGCAATCACCTACGCTAAAGTAGTTGAGATGATGAAAGCTGTTGAAGAAGACAATGCTGTTATCAATAGCTCTGCTTTCTTGACCAATCCTAAAGTCATCGCGGCTTTACGGACTACGGCAAGACAAGCAAGCGGCGTTGAAGGCAACTTCATCATGGATGCCAACCAGTCAATCTTGGGTACTAATGTTGCTTCTAGCACCATTGTTCCTTCTGACTTGACTAAAGGCACTGGCTCTAACCTGTCAGCAATGGTCTACGGCGATTTCAGCCAGATCATGATTGGTTTCTGGTCAGGTGTTGACGTTGTTGTTGACCAATCCAGCTTGTCTACTTCTGGTGGTACGCGACTTGCGTTCTTCCAAGACTTAGACGTTGCTCTTAGATATCCTGAGTCTTTCTCAGTAATCAAAGACATCATTGCAAGCTAATGAGAAAGGGGGGTTTCGGCCCCCCGATCTTATGGGAGTTATTATGGAATTAGTAATTAAGATGCCTTGCCATGTTCACGGTGTACCGCGAAACGCAGGGGATATGGTTGTTTTATCTACAGCAGAAGCCCGACAGTTCATCAGCTCAGGCCATGCAGAAGAAATTAAGATGGACCCAAAGCCTTTATCTAAGAAGGCAGTTGAGAAAGTCGCCAAGCGATGAGCTTAGAATTTGATTCAGACTTTGATGGTTATCTGGACGTAATAGGTCATGGCGTTTCATGCACCTATACGCCGACTGGTGGATCACCAGTTACTATCAAGGTTATTTTAGACCAAGAGTATTATGAGATTCCTGGCGACACCGTTTCGTTCAATGGTAGTCAGCCAATCGTACAAGGCAAAGCCAAGGATTTAAGGAATGGAGCATTTGGCGATCAACTAGCCTTTGCTGCAATTACAGACCTAAGCGGCAACACAATCAAAGATGCCGCAACGTATAAAATAGTAAGCCTTCAGCCAGACAACACTGGAATGGTCGCAGTAGTTCTTGAGGAACAGTAATGGCTGATCATGTAAGGCAGAGAATCAGAGAGCAAGTAGCAACCACCGTAACAGGACTAGCAACTACTGGTAGCAATGTGTTTCAGTCAAGAGTGTATTCTCTGAGTGATGATGTACTTCCAGCTTTGTTGGTCTACAGCGTCTCTGAAAGCTCTGACATTGACTCTATGGGGCCAATAGGTTCTCTAACTAGAACTCTTAGCCTGTCAATAGAAGGGTATGTAAAGAACGTCTCTGATTACGACGATGTGATTGATGACGTTTGCAAGGAAGTTGAAATTGCTATGGCCGGCGACAAGACCTTAAATGGCTTGGCTCAAAATAGCTATTTAGCTGGCACTGATATAAATTATAACGGTGAAGGCGAGCAACCTGTTGGTATTGTTACGATGAATTATGTTATACAATATCGCACAGCAACTAATGCTCCTGAAACCGCATTATAGGTGATATACTATGAAGCTATATAGTCCAGACGGCTCATCTGAATTAGATGCTCATCCGTCTAAAGTAGATCACTTTTTAGCTAATGGCTGGAAGGTTGATAAGAAGCAAAAAAAAGCGAAGAAAGAGGCTGTTACTTCAGAAATTGACACAGCCTCTGAAAAATTAGACGAAATTAAGGAGCCTGAGTAATGGCTACACATATAGGTAGAAATGGTATCGTAAAGATACTAGGCGATGCAGGAGACGAAGGCGGAACTGCTGTAGGTGAGCTTAAAAGCTTCTCTATAGAAGAAACCGGAGATACTGTTGAGTACACTGCAATGGGTGATACTGCAAGAGTCTTTCTTCCTACATTAACGTCATTTAGTGGAAGTTTGGACGTTTTTTGGGATGAGGATGATTCTGGTCAAACTGGTCTAGCAGTAGGAACGTCTTTACTTATTAAGTTTATGCCTGAAGGTGATACGAATGACGGCGGCGATCCTGCTGTTAATGATAAATTTTACGATGGGACCGCAATTGTAACTGGGGTTTCTAGAAGCGCATCTTTTGACGGAATGGTAGAAGCATCTATTTCTGTCCAAGGTACTGGTCCGTTAACATTAAGAACTGTAACACCATAAGGAGGACTCATGGGAGTTCACATAGGTAGGGATGGGGTTGTAAAGGTCGGCGGTACTGCTATCGCAGAACTTAAAAGCTTCTCTATAGAAGAGACAGGAGATACGGTAGAAGATACTGTGATGACCGATACGGCTCGTACTCATAAGCCTACATTGACATCTTTCAGTGGATCTGCTGACGTTTTTTGGGACGAAGTTGATTCAGGACAAGCTGCGTTAGTTCTCAACCAAGAAGTTCAGATGCAGTTTTACCCTGAAGGAACTACAGGTACTGTTAAGTATTATCAAGGTCAAGCCATTGTAACCGGCATAAGCAGATCGGCATCTTTTGACGGCATGGTAGAAGCTTCTATCAGCTTTCAAGGAACTGGTGCTTTGTCAGCTCTAGGCTCGTAAGGGTTATGCCTAGATTAATTGAGAACGCATTAGCACACTTTAACAACAAGGATTTGCGGAAGATTGAGGTCCCAGAATGGGAAGTAAGTCTTTTCGCAAAGAACCTTACCCTTGACGATAAGGCCAAAATGCTTCGTCGCGCAGATAGTGATAACACTGATTATCTTATCTATGCGGTGATCTTTGGCCTTGTTGACGAGAACGGAGATGCTGTCTTCGGGCTTGAGGATAAGGTTGCGCTGAGAAAGAAGGTTGATCCAGACATAGTGACTAGACTTGCTACGTTTGCGCTAACCGCTGGTTCTGAATCGGAGGAAGACCGAGAAAAAAACTTATAACTGACCAAGGCAACCCAACTCAGCTATACTACATGTACGAGTTAGCCGAGCGACTTGGTCAGCCCCTAGCGACAATCTTAGACATGACTGTGGCCGAGTTTGATCATTGGTGGACTTTCTTTAAAGTGAAAAGAGAGAAGATGGATGGCGACAACAAAAGAAACAGTCCTAGCAAGAATATCAATAGATGATAATACGAAGGTAGGATTTCAGTCCTACGCTCGTAATGCTGAACGAGCTAAGAAAACCACAGAAGCCTTCCGTGCTCACGCTGTTGACAAGCTTGTAGAGAGCTTAGACAAGCAAGTCCTTGCTATAGGTAAAAGCGCCAGAGAACTTGACCTTCTTAAAGCAGCAACTCTTAGCGCTTCTGACGCTGAGTTTGCGTCCATCAATAATCTTCATGATAAAATTGATGCTCACAATAAAGCTACAGAAGCTTCAATTCGTGGTCGCAAAGAAGCTGAACTACAAGAAGCCGCAACTAAAAGAATTGCTGACGCAGTAAACCGCACTAACAACGCCTACAGAGATGAAGCCGCCACGGTTGATATGACCTCTGACGAGCTTGAGATCTATCGTCTAAAGATGATGGGTGCTACTCAAGAACAGTTAGATTCTGTGACGGCTACTCAGCAAGCTACTCAAGCGTTCAGAAAACAAGGTTCTGCTGCTGCCGGCACTGCCAAGGGCGGATTGCGCTTGATGCGCGGCGGATTAGGACAAGTAGGTCATCAGGTCCAGGATATTGCGGTCCAGCTTCAAATGGGTCAAAACGCAATGCTTATTTTTGGTCAGCAGGGTTCTCAGATTGCATCCTTGTTTGGTCAAAATGGTGCTCTGATCGGCGCTTTGCTTGCTGTCGGGGCTGCAATTGGTACTTCATTGGCTCCTGCTTTATTTAAAACTAGAAATCACTTGGAAGAGCTTGAAGAGGTTGCTGAGAGGGTGGCTAAGGTCATGTCTCTAGATTTCGTTTCTGGCACTGGAACCCTCACAGATGAGATAGTTGAGTTAGGCCAAGTATCTGAAGATTTGGCCCGAAGAAAGTTAAAAGGCGGTTTAGAGGCAGCTATTTTATCAGTAACAGTTGCTCAAGAAGGTTTGCTTGAGAAGATAGAAGAGTTTGATACTCGTTCTAAAGCCGGACTGGTTGTACCTCAAAGCATAGGAGAATTAAAAACAGAATTTGGAATAACTAGAGATGCAGCAGAGGAGTTGATTGCCGCTGCCGTAGCTGTAGGTCAAGGTGTGGATGGTGCGGTTCCGGCTTTTGATTCTCTTTTGCATTCAATTCAGAATACAGAAACAGCTACGACAGAGCAGAAGAAAGCGCTTCTAGATGCAAGAACAGCTATAAATGAGTTGACTGAAGCGGAGCTTCTTAACGAGAAGCAAATAGATGCATTAACTACTTTGCAAGCAAATTTCTCGGAAGAACTGAAAGGTTCAACTGATGACGCAAAAAAATTATCAGAAGCTCAACGTGAAGTGCAGCAGACGGTTGACGGTTTAGTTTCATCTCTTCAAAATGAAATTGTTGCACTAGAAGTTAGTCAAGATTCTGCTCAAATATTAAAGCTTGCCAACCAAGGTCTTAGTGATTCTGAAATAGAACTGGTCATGGCTTTAACGGCTAGAGTAACTGAGCTTCAAAAAGCTAATAAAGAAACAGCAGAAGCAGCCAACATAGCAAAGGATGCTGCAAATTCAACGAAAAACTACGTCAATGGCGTAGTTGCACAAGCAGATGCTCTCGGAAAAAGCAACATAGAGCTGTTGTTAGCTAACGATTTGGTGAAAGGGTTAGATACGGAGCAGAAAAAAGCATTTGATAATGCAATACAAAGACTTAAAGACTTCCAAGCCGCACAAGAAGAGTCGCAAAAGGTAGAGAGCTCTAAGAATCAATTAGAAGGTTTGCGGCAATCTTTGATGACTGAAGAGCAAGCTTTACTAGAATCTTTTGCAGAACAAAACAGAATTATTGCTGAAGGGCTTGCTTTAGGAAATGAGACTGAGCAATCAGCAAGAGATTTGCAATTACAAATACTTGCAAAATATTTAGAAGATAAGAAAGCCTTATTAGATCAAGGTGTGACAGATGAATTAGAAGGCATGTCTTTCTTGCAAAGGGCTTCTATTGAAGGTACTAAGAGACTAGAGACATTTAACAAACTGTCTGCCACAGAACAGACCCAGCATGTCTTAGGTGAACTTAGCGGTCAGTTTAATGGTATAGCAAAGAACAATAAGAAATTGTTTGAACTCAGCAAAAAGCTGAATATTGCCAGTGCCATAATGAACACTGCTGACGCTGCAACCCTGGCGTACAAGAGCTACCCGCCACCTCTGAACTACGTTATGGCCGGTGGTGTTATTGCTGCCGGTATGGGGCAAGTCGCTCAGATCAAGGCTCAGAGCTTTGACGGCGGTGGTTTTACCGGCACAGGCGGAAGGTCCGGCGGCATGGATGGCAAGGGCGGCTTCCCAGCGATTCTTCATCCGAATGAGACCGTTATTGATCACACTAAGGGCCAAGGCGGCGGTATTACCGTTGTTAATAACATAGACGCAACTGGCGCTGATGCTAACGTAGATATGAAGATTAGAGCAGCAGTTCAGCAAAGTTCACAGCAGACGATCCTGAGCATACAGGATCTGATTAGACGCAAAAGGTTCGGCTAATGACTGTATACATGTTCCCATCAATAACGCCATCATCTAGCACGTTTGAGCTGGTGACTAACACTCGGACGTTTAAGAGTCCGTTGACTAACTCAGTACAGACAATAGCTAGGAAAGGTTCATTGTGGAAAGTCTCAATGCGCTTTAATAACCTTTCTGGAAATGATAGGGCGATCATGCAGGGTTTCCTAGCTAAGTTAAATGGGCAACAGCATAGGATGTATTTGCAAGATCACGCTGCCGTCAAAAGAGGCATAGCGCCCAGCAGTCCTGCTGACACTTTGATTGTAAGCAGCGCAGGGCAAACAGGTTCTACATTAAACGCTAGTGGGGCAACCGCTTCGCAAACTGGTTATCTTAAAGCAGGTGATTACATAGCATTTAATAACGAACTCCACATGGTTACTGATGATTGTAATTCAACAGGATCCAATACAGTTGCTATACCAATTGCACCGCCTATAAGGAAGCCGACAGTAAATAGTCAGGGTATTGATTACTTACAGCCAATTTATGGTGTATTTATGCTCGCAGGAGCTACGTCTTGGGATACGCAGCCAGGTATAATTTCAAACTTCACCGTTGAAGCAGTAGAGGATGTTCTAGCATGAGCCGAGGATTCCCCGCAGATGTAGCGACAGCTTTAGCGCAACAACACGTTGCAATTGTGACCTTCGCAAAGTTAGAGTTTCCGTCTGGAACTGTTTACCTTCACAACTCGTTAGGAACGTATACTTGGGGCGGTCAAGACTGGCTAGGTGTCGGCGACCTTGGTTCTATTTCGCAAGTTGAAGAAGGGTTAGATGTTAGTCCGTATGCTATAACTCTGACTTTGAGCGGTTTGAATACAACCATATCAGGCATAGCTTTAACTGAAGACTACTATCTTCATCCTGTTACGGTTTACCTTGGTGTTTTAGATACTGATGATGTATTAATTGATACTCCTACCCAGCTTTGGGCAGGGTTTATGGATCAAATGAACGTATCAGTCGGGGCTAATGGCGGTGACGCTATTCAGTTGATTGCTGAAAGTGAGCTTTCCCGATTCAATAAGTCTCTGAACTTGATGTATACCAACGTGGCTCAACAGGAAAAGTCTTCTGGTGATCTGTTCTTCAGTCACATGCACAAGATTGAAGGCGCTAAGATTGACTGGGGGTCTAAGAGGCCTGGAACTAGCGGAACTGGGGACGTAGATATTAAAGTAGATGTTTCAAATCTTACATATACATAATGACCCTGCAAGTCTATCAAGCATTAAATAAATGGGAAAAGAAAGACTTTGATTACGGCTCTGTGGACTGCTGTCAGTTCGCAGGATTCATCGTAAAAGAGCTAACAGGCAAAGACTATCTCGCCGATTTCCACTATAATTCTGAGGAAGACGCTGAATCTATCATCAAGGATTTTGGCGACTTGGAAGACACTGCTGCAAGCGTTTTAGGAGATCCTACGGAAGACATTAGATCGTTGCCAGATGGTTCGCCAGTAATCGTTAAAACGCCTGACAGCCAGCTTATGGGTATTAAGTTGGGCAATACAGCAGTTTGTCTAGTTAAAACTGGGTTCGCAAGAGTCCCAGAGCAGCATATCTTATCGGGATGGGATTTATGCCACAAGTAGCAGTAGCGTTACTAAAAGTAGGTTTTTTCGTTTTTGAGGCCTTTGCTGGGGCCGCTGCTGCTGCAACGCTTGGTGCCGGTGCTGCTGTAGCCATTGGTGCTGCGGTTGTTGTCGGCGGGACTTTAGTCGCAAAGAGGATGATGTCGCTTTTTGAGGTAGAGATACCAACCGTTGACTCAGACGCATCTAGGCAGAGAACAGTTAGATCAACAATAGAGCCACAAAAAATAATCTACGGCGAAGCATTGGTATCAGGCCCGATTTCATTTATCGGGTTATCAGGAACCGATAACTCTGACCTTTATCAAACAATTGTCCTAGCGGGTCATGAAGTAACAGATATAACAAATATCCACATGGATGACGTTGTTATTACTGACGCTCAAATAAACGGCGGATCTACTGCTGGCGGTAACGTAACTGGTGGGACGTTTGGGCCTAAAGGCTCTCCTTCAACTACCATTTGCGTAATTAATAAATATCGTGGGCTTGCTTCACAAACAGCAGACAGCTTACTTACTAATGCTTTTACAAATTACACTTCCGCGCATCGCGGTGACGGCATTGCTTATCTTTCAATGAAGTGGGTCTTGAACGATGACTCAGCGGAGACTTGGGACAAGTTTGCTCCATCTAATGTCAAAGCATTAGTAAAAGGCAAGCCTGTCTATGACCCACGGTTAGATACTGGCGCGCCAAACTACAATCCGCTAAATCAGCTTTTCATCACATACAACGCAACCTCTGGCAGCTATGTTGGGCAAGGCCAGAACCCTGCTTTAGTCTTGGCTGATTACTTGATCTCTGATCTTGGAATGGGAATAAGCCCGTCCAAAATTGATTGGAGTTCGTTTATAACGGCTGCTAACGGGTGTGATGTATCGGTCAATGTCCCTAACAATGGAACTGAAAAAAGGTTTACCTGTAACGGCGTATTGTTTACAACTGACTCACACCAAAAGAACATAAACAAGATCCTGTCATCAATGAACGGAAACCTTGTTTATTCTAACGGCAAGTACATCGTTCACGCTGGAATCTATGAAGATGAAACTCCAGAGAATCCATTTGGGACGTTGAATGAAAATGATCTAATAGGTGCTATTTCAGTAACAACTTCTTTGGAACGGTCAGACCGGTTCAATACGATCAAAGGTCTGTTTATTGATCCATCTCAGAATCACAAGTCAAGCGAGTTTCCGAAGGTTCAGTTAGCTGACGCTGTTGCTAGGGATAACGATGAGGTTCTGGAAAAAGAAGTCCAGTATCCCATGACAAACTCAAGCTATATGGCTCAGAGACTGTCATTTAAGCTGATCAAGTTAAGCGATCAGCAAAAGATTATTAGCTTTCCTGCCAATCTTTCTGCTTTGAGGATAACGGCAGGTGATCGGGTTAAAGTCTCTATTGAAGAATTGAGCTGGTCAGACAAGATCTTTCAGTGCGTTGGATGGAATTTCTCAGAGGAAGGTGGTGTTAATTTAACTTTACGGGAAGACTCAGAAAGCGCCTACGATGACCCTGTTCCTAATGCCAACCCAGCACTTAGTGAGTATTCCACGATTACCGCCACGGGCGATATCACAGACGCATTCAGGGGCGTACCTAGTCCTTCTGGTTTAACTGTTACCCCTGGACTAAAAAGCAATGAGCTAAACTGGGTCAATCCTGGCAAGACTAATGACTTTGGGACGATTTACGTCTACGCATCAAGGAATGCAAATTTCTCATCTGCGATAAAGATCGGTGAGACTGACGGAACTCAATTTATTCACGATGGTTCAAATAAATCTTTAATCTTCTTTCCTTCGGTTGTCAATGTAGGTGATACCTACACGATAAGAACTTTAGGAAATACAAACTTCGTAGCTATGGGTGCAGCCTCTAATACCGTTGGGGTTGTTTTTACTGCAACAGCAACAGGAAGCGGCACAGGTAATCTCTGGGAGACATTATCTCCTGGTAACTTAAGATACTACTGGGTACGGGCAGTTAAGAATGTCGGGACAGATGACGCATCAAGATCTGGCCTAGAACCGCCCAATGATCCCAATACCACAGTTTTCGCAACTGTAGGTGCTGTTGAGGTTGACTGGGACAATGTTGCCGATCCTACTATTGGGATTGATATCAACAACGATACGATCTCAATCAATACCGGCGTTGCGAACACAACGACAGGTCAGGCCGTAGCACAGAGCGGTATCTCAGAAGACGTTACCATCACCCAAGGCGGCATCAGGATGAACCAGGGCGGCTCTATTAGAGGCGGTCAGACTTCCTATAATAGCGGAGAAGGGTTTTTCCTTGGGTACGACAGCAGTAAATACAAACTCAGCATAAGGAACTCAACATCTGAGGCGCTTACGTTTGACGGTGATGACCTTAGCGTTACCGGAACCGTAAACGCATCCGCTGGCGTATTCACGGGTGACGTAAGCACTGATGCTAAGTTTATTGCCGGATCAAATTCTTCAACTGTAACGCTGGACGGCACCACAGGTGCAAATTACTCTATTTTTGCCGGTGCGGATAATGGTTTAGATGCTTCTTTTAAAGTTGCATCTGATGGGGTTGTAGAGGCCACTAGATTTATAATTCGTGATGATGCAAACGGCCAAGTGCTGATTGATACCTCAAACACGGCCAACCCTTTTTCTGGCGTAGTCTACACAAGCATATCGCAAGGCTCTGGTGCTGGGGTTGATACCGTTGCAGGGACTCTTGCTGACAATGCTGGCGAGATCACGATAACGACCACGCAAGCTGAGACTTTTCTAATTACTGCGAAGGTTGCCATTGATGACAATGACGGATCAACCAACAACATTTCAGGCGCGTCTACAACATCAACGACTGATGCAGAGAATCAGCTTAAAGGTGCAGATCTTAAAATTGAATACTATCTAAAAGAAGGCGCTGGTGCCTATGCGTTAGAAGATACTGAGATAGTAACATTTACAGAAGGCACCCCATCGTCAAGTCAAATTAAAGTTTTTGGCGTAGATAGGGGCGCTGGGTATTCAGGATCTTTAACTAGGTATTTTGCTGTGATACAAGGCGGCGGGGCCGCTGAATTTGTAACCTATTTCAGCACCTCATCTAACGCTAATAGAGCTAGAACTTACGCAGTAACCACGGCTTCAATATCTATCAGCGGAGCTGGAACTCATAAGATAAAAATTCTTGCAAGATTGGTTGACGCAGGAACAAACACAACTCTAACCAATTCAACCACGCCAGCTTTGGTTAATAGCAACGCGACAGGAACCTACGGAGGAAGCGGTATTGTTTTAGACGCAGCTCAATCTCCGCCTAATCAATCGTCTCTTGATAACTTCAAGCGAATTTACGAAGCCACGAGTGCAAATGGATTTGTTGCAAGCGCAGCAAATACTTTTGCTATTGGCGAAGGCACAACAATCTTGACAAGTGGCGGAACAATATCAGGTGATCTAGTAATTACCGGAGACTTAACCGTCCAAGGAACGACTACCACGATCAACGTGGCAGATCTGACGGTTGCGGATAAGGACATAACCCTAAACTATTCCACGGGTGATTCTTCTAGCACCGCGAACAACGCCGGTATCATTATCCAAGATGCGGTTAATTCTACGACAGATGCTTCTATCCTATGGAAGACTACGACCGATAGCTTTGAATTTAGTCACCCAGTAAACCCTTTAACGGTCAATTCCAGCTTAAATCTTCGGTCTGCGGGTGGAGAAGTAGGAATATACTTACAAGACTCGTCAGCTTCAAATGCAACTGCTTTTAAGATATATGCAGACGTTACTCTAGCAACTTCAACTTTGTATATTGACTATGACCCCAGCGTTGCTGGCAATAACTGGGCGTTCGTAAACAATGGTAACTTTCTAGCAAGCGGCACCATATTCGCTGACGGTGCTGCGTCTAACTCCTTGCAATGGGAAGCTGGTTACGACTACTCACAGGTAGGTCATCTTCCGCTGGCTGGTGGAACGCTTACGGGCGACTTAAACATTGTTAAAAGTACTGACGCCCTTATAAGTTTAAAGTCAACTCTTAACGCGAATGACCCAGTGCTAAGATTAGAAGACGGTTCAGGAATCGCTACTGCTGGGTTTGAGATATGGTACGACAACAGTGGAGGTGATACTCATTTTAATTCTACCTATGACAACGCTGCTGGAGCTATAAGGTTTCACACTAGAACGGGCGCGGCGAAGTCATCCTCTAACGAAAGGTTCACGATAACGGCTGACGGGGCTTTTGATTTTCATGACGGTTTGTTGGGTGATGTTCAAGTATCTACGCTTAGAACTGCAAACGGAATTATTGATAGCAGCCTTGATAACACAGTACAAATAAACAGCGACGACCATTCTGCACTGTTGTTAAGAACCGCCTCTCACGCGAATGTTTTTAGCGTCATGCCGTGGAGTTCTGGCAATATATATCTTACCGCTGGGGGGCATTATGATGGTACTAGTGGTTGGAAAGTAACGTCTAACGCAAGCACTCCATATCTGTCACTGTTTAATATGAGCGGCAGTGGGGCCAGCTTCTATTTTAGCACTGATGTCGTTAACGGCTATGTGGGTGCTTGGAATATAGCTTCTAACCGCACATTGTGGAATGAATACGGGAGATGGGACGGAGATATAGACACCTCTTTTGGAATAACTTTAAACGGAGATATAGATACTACAGCTTTTGATCTTGATAGTGCTCAAGGTCAATTAAATATCGGAAAGGCTGGAGACAGATTCACACTTCTTGAGGACGAAGATACCGGATACACCAACACTAGCATTGGCGGCCTTGGGTTCTTAAGTAGGAACGCTTACGATTCATACATAACATCAAACGCTTATTACTATAGAACAGGCGGAGGATCTTCTTGGCGGTCAAAATATTCCAATAGGCATGTTGGGATTTTGGAATTAAGTGATGGGAGGTTGATTTGGAGTACATCCAATAGTGCCGCTACAGCGGCAAATCAATCTGCAAGTTTAAGCACAAGATTTCAAATTGATTCAGATGGAGGCGGTCTTTTTAATTCCTCTACTGCTATAAACGGCAACGGCACTTATGTGGGCAACGCTGGTTATCACACTTTAACGCTTCAAGATACTGACGGTTACGCTGGCATAAGTTTTAAAGATGGCAATAAAAACTGGCTTTTGCGAAAAAACGGAGACAATGATGATTTTGAGTTTAGTTACTCTGGCAATGCTTCTGCTCAAGGCGTTGGAACTTTTGCTTCCGTATTAACGCTTAGGGACACTGGGAATATCATTGTCCATACTGGCAATGTTGAAATCCAAGAGGCTGTTTTATCGCATAACACTTCAAATGCATGGCGCGGTTTATCAGTTACCAACACGGGCGATGCCAATGAGTGTACCGTGGACGGATTTTCCAGTGACGGCACTCAACAGTTTATAGTTTATGGCGGCTCTCAATCGCAGGGATTCCTTAACCCAACCAACTACAACTGGCGCTTTAAAGTCCCTCTAAGCGGAAACCTACAGCGTGATGGGAGTCACGACCTGTTTGATGCTGGCAATTATGCTTCTAGCGTTACTCTCACAGGAGATACTACAGGATCTATTCCCTTATCTACCAACACAGGGGCGTTATCTGTAGCAACCAGCACCACCAAATTAAGTTTTTCGGGACAATATGTTTGGGATGCTTCTGACGAGCCCAACGAAACAAGCGGAACGACAGGACAAGTATGGCATCGGGGTATAACAACAGCTTTTGTACAATCTTCTGATGGTTATCCCAGTTTTGGCTCTGTAGTCAGAATTAAAACCTACCCAAATGACGGCGCAGCGGGTGAATTATACTTTCCTTACAGTGCATCCTACGGCGGGAACCATATCAAGTTTAGACTTGGTTTATACAACAACGCAGGGCGAACAGCTTACCGAGATATTGTAGATACCAGCACTCACCATCAAAGCAAGGATGGCGGTTTTTCTGCTGATGTTTTCTCTTATCAAGGAGACACTCAGTATTACCTTGACCTTGATCCTGCTGCAAGCAACCACTTAAGAATTGCAGATGCTACTTTTGATCTGCGAGGCACTGCTAATTCCACAACAAATAACGGGAAAATTTATCTAGGAATTTACAACGGGCCAGCAAATAATACGGGGACTACTGAAGGCCCAGCTATTATTTGGAAGCCTAATTATAGCGGATATACAAAAGAATCAGTCAAAATTGCTTACATAGCCGAGAATAATTATTTTGACGGAGGTTTGTCTTTTCAAACGAACGGTGGTCAAGCTGAAGCTTCCGGTATCGTAGAGCGGTTCAGGATTAGAAATGACAACATTTCATATTTTACCACCAGCTTAGGCATCAAGAAGACCAATCCGAATAACTCTGCGTGGGGAACTTTAACCAACGTAGCTTCTATTTTTGTTTCTGGAACCAATTACGGAATTTTAAACTTAGAAGGTAGCTCAAACACTCATTACACGATGGGAGTTGGTGGTGGTCGTTTTTATATGGCCTATGAGCAGGGCGTTAACCACATGATCACTGTGAGAAGTGGCTCTGTCGGCGTAGGGTCGGGAAATGCCTCGCCAAATGCGGCTTATAGTCTAGACGTAGACGGCGATGTCCTTGTAGACGGCGATCTCGTGTTATCAAGCTCCGACACTTCATTCAACGCTATAACACTAGGAAGCTCCGCTCAAACTATTTATAGCAACCAGATCTGGTATTCAAATGCTGGCAATTTCCAAATCTGGAAATCTGGAACATTAGACTCAGGCTGGGGTGGCGCTAGTAATACTCAGATCTATTCAAGTGTAGGGTCTATTCATTTTCATCCTGCTGCGACTGCAAATCAATTTGTTATTCAAAGTGATTACGTCAGGACTAATAGAGGACTTAAGGCCGATTCTTCTGTTGGAGGAAGTTATGGCCCGATGTTCTCTGCTAATAGCAAAGTGGCTCAAGCATCCGTAGGTCACACTTCTAGCGGGAGTGGAGAGGGGATATTCTTTCACACTTCTGGTTCCTACTCAATTGCCGACCGCAATATAAATGGATCAGGATCAACTTGGAGTTCTAACACTTACCGACAGCTTACGCTTGACTGGCCCACAGGCGTAAGAATACAAACCTCAAATGAAGGGACATACGCATATTCTTATTTAGACGTAAATGCTGCTATATATGCCGATGAGGGCATCCATGCCCCTATCTATTATGACCAAAGCGGAACTTCATACTTCCTAGACCTAGCTAGCACTGGTGATTCGTTAAGAGTCGCTGGGAACATCGTTGCATATTACTCAGACGAGCGTTTGAAAGATATTGAGAAACCTATTCCTGATGCTCTTGAAAAAGTAAAATC
>Ga0115551_1001534_pt1 | contig 14593 bp, 8 predicted proteins | sample COGITO_mtgs_1103_FD_87179 | JGI IMG/M metagenome (GOLD analysis project Ga0115551, IMG submission 87179) | Pelagic marine microbial communities from North Sea - COGITO_mtgs_110321 | ecosystem: Environmental > Aquatic > Marine > Epipelagic | place: Germany:Helgoland, sampling site Kabeltonne... | reverse complement strand
CGAACCATCAGGTGGAGGAAGACGTACAGCGCCATCGCGGACGTCAGGCTGGCGACGGCGTCCCGGGCGGGCACGACCCGGTGGTCCCCGAGCCACGGACACCGGAGGACAACATCGCGCCAACGCGCCTTCTCGGCGACCCAGGAGCTCACGGAGTCGTGCGAGGACGAGGCGCGCGGCGGGTCGGCGTCCATCGCGCGACCAGCCCCGCGCGTGAGGGGAGTGACGCGGGCGGGTGACGAACTTCTCGATTGTGAGCATCTAAGATTATCCGATTGCACTCTCTGGCTAGTACCTACCTCTAGTAGTAGAGCTCCGACGGAGGCCGCGGTCCGAAGACGAAGAGAACCACCGCCCCGATGACGAACAGGAACCCGCCGAATAGGAAACTGTCCGGGTTCGTCGTCGCGTCCAGCGCGTCGTCGACGCCTTCGCCAAACCCGTACCTCCCACCCTTGGTGTCGACACCGTTGTACGTCCTCCGTTCCTTGTCCTCCTCCTCAGTCTGCGCCTGCCGCAGCTCGTCCCTCAGCTTCTCCGCCTCGGGATCGACCGCGTCTTCGCTGGACTCGCCGGATGATCCCTCGGATGGCGTCTCCTCGGCAGCCCTGGCGATGACGTCGTGTCTAGACGGCCCAGACACTGTGAAGATCTGATGCCCACTTATTCGCGACGACGCGATGATTGGACGGGGCGTCGATGCGGACGCGCGCGCGGCGATCGTGCGCCGGGTCGATCGCGTGGGGGCGACCCCGACCGTGGCTCGAGTCGCGATCATCTTCGAGACCGAACCCGGGAAAGAATCGATGCGGCACCCGTCTGCGTGTGCGACGTGGAGTGTGGCTGTGAGTTTTGGAGTGTGGGCACCTCTCACTTCTGTTACGAGATGAATTCCGCGCGGCTCCCCGCGACAGTCCAACGACGCGCCTCCACCGCGGGGCGCGCGATGGCCGACAAGGTCCACCGCCGCCCCGTCGCACCCGGCGGGTTCACGCAGGCCCCGCTCACGAGCACCGCCGTGTGGCGGGGCATCACCAACTCGCTCGCCACCACAGCCGCGCAGATCTCGGACGCGACCCCCGGGCTCTTGGCCAAGGCGAGCGCCAGCACTAAGGTTGTCCTCGAGCAGAACCGCCAGCTGTGGATAGATCCGCTGAGCGAGGCGGTGCAGGACATCACGGGCGACGCGAAGGCCGCCTTCCGCCCCGGGGGGGCGGGGGACGCCGCGGCCGCGCTTCGAGCGGACGCCCGCGGGAACATCCCCGACACCGGCGATTCGCTGACATCGTCCAGCGGCGGTGGGGGGCAGCCCGGGGCGTCCACGCACGCGACGCGTCCGTCCCCGTCGGCGGCCGCGCCCGTCAGGGACGCGTCGAGAGAGCGAGGCCAGGCGGCGCGCAAGCTCGACGCCATCTTCTCAGCGCTCGACCCCGGGGACGAAGCCGTCCTCGCAGGCGGGCTCAACGAGGGACGCGGATTTAACAGGCGGGGAGGATCAGGAGGCGGCGACGCGGGAGCAAGGGGTACCAGGGGCGGCGCGGGAACCTCCCGCGACGCCGCCGCGCCCATCGCCGTGGACGTGGACACGTCAGGGGAGGGCGCACGCGACGGTTTGTTGGGCGGGAGGGACGGCGGGGATCCATCGGTGTCCGCAGCGTTCGCGTCCATCGCGTCGTTACGAAATAGAAAAATCTTTGCCGACGTGGACCGGAGCAGCGTCGTGTTTTGGGGTTGCGTGGCGTGTTTCCTAGCGTTCAGCGCGGTGGTGGCGTGGAGGAAACACGTGGCGGCTGCCGCTGGGAAGGGTGGGATGGAGGAGGAGGACTTAGACGGAGGCGGGGTGCGCAGGCGACTGCTCGAGCTCGTCCGCGCTCGACTCGCGTCGTGATGACGTCGCGTGGTTTTTTCTGAATTCACGTTAGCTAAGAGTTAGTCTCGTCGTCGTCACTGCAGTTCCGCCGTGAGCGTCGCCTGCGGAGGGAGCACCACCCCACCCGGCTCACCCCCGATCACCGCCCGCGCGTCCCCCCCGTCCACGCTGAACCTCGCCTCCCTCTGAAACTCCGCGTCGCCCCCCGTGCTCACCGTGGAGTGACCGGCGCCTCTTTCAAAAGCAGTCGGCACCGGCGGCGTGGGCCCGACGCCCGGGTGCGCCATCCTCGCCGCCCAGTACCCGGCGTCCAGGCGCTCCTCCACCGGGACGAACGACCCGCCGGTCCTGTGCGCCTCGGGGAGGCACCCGCGGCACACACGTTGCGGGGTTTGGTACCCGAGCCGGGGCAAAGGGCGCTTCTCCCCGGCGCACTTTTTGCAAAACACGTGCCCGCACTGCCGGCAGTGGTGCCGCCGGTTGAACACCCCAAACTGCGAGTAGCACCCGCGGCACGCGTGCGCCGCGGCGTCGTCGACCCACAACGGGCGGAAGATGCGCGGCGGCGGGAGTTCGGGCGGTGGAGGGAGGTCCGCCTCGGGGCCCGCGAAGGGCGCCCCCGCGGGCCTCGCCGCCGAATACATAGACGCCGAAGGGGACACGACAACCGGAGCGTCGAGCGTCGTATCGAACGTCTTGGGCAGGTACAAAACGCACCGCGCGCCGTAGTTGCACCGCACCAAGGCGCCGTGCGTCGTGGCGGGCCACCCGGGCGGGAAACGTAACGGTAAGAAACGCTCGCCGTAGTACCCTGGGGAGAAACCCGGGTGCCGGGTCCCCGCGCTCTCCTTTTGCAACTCAAACGTCTGCGACCACTTTTGCGCGTTGGCCACCAGATTCATGGAGCACACCGCGTGAAATCCCACCATCGTGCACGCCTGCGCGGAGGAACAGTTGACCTCCAGCTTAGCCACCGCGGAGTCCGTCCCGGGAGCGTACGCACCGCGGTCCAACGTGACCGTCGCACGCAGGTTACCCCCCGTCATGAACTGCCGACTGCCGCTCACCGTCGGCCCCGCGAACCCGACCCCGCCGTCCGCGCCCGCCAACGGGTTCGCGTAGCTCACCGTGTCGTAACTCGTGTGACTCTGTTGTTGCGACGTGTGCATGCTACCGCCCATGCTCGAGCCGGACATCATGGACATCGCGGGGTTCACCAGCGCCTGGGACACGAGGAAGTGCCGCTTAGCGGACGCGAGCAAAGTCTCGCCGTCGCCGAGGGTCACCGCGGGAGCCGCGGGACCGGTTCCTATGGTCGACCCCCCGTGCGCCGCTCCTCCTCCAACCGGCGCACCGTCCGGGCCGACCATGGCGGCACTCGCGGTGTACACAATCTCGGCCAGGTACCCCTTGCCGTGGCTCCAGTTACCGCCCGCGACGTAGAACGCCGACGGCGCTGTCCTCGGGACCACCGCGCTGAAAGCCTCTTCGCGCGAACCCGCCGATAAATCTCCGCCTCGGACTCCCGGCAGCTGGAGCACCACCCTTCGTTCCAAAAACACAGTCTCGATCTGCGTCTCGTCCTCGACGATCGTCACGGTTTTACCTTGGCTGACGTGGCCGTTGCGCACGCGCCACTCGCGCTCGGCGACGAGGTTGCGAACTTCCGGTTTGGGTTCCAGTCGGAGTCGCGCGTGGTGTTCCTTGTGTGATCGGCCTTGGAGGTGGTGGAACGGGGCGAGTTCCTGCTCGGGGATGACGCGGGTGCGCTGGAGTGTGACGCGCTCTCGGCCCTGGATGGTTACCTCGACGCGCTGCGGGATGAATCGGGGGTGGAGTCGGGGGTGGACGTGGTCAGATTGGGGCGCGGTGCCGAGCCAGGGGGATCTGGTCGAGGTGACGTGAACGTCGACTTTCGTCCGCGGCGGGGACGGGCGGGGCGCGTCGGGGGGGCGTGTACGCGCGGGTTCGCTCACCTTGGCGACCATCGCGACGTCGTTTTCGATCTTGACGGTGCCCGTCACCGTCTCCCCCGCGTTGTACGAGCTCTTGTCCAGGGTCACCGTCAGCGAGCACGGGGGCGCCTCGCGAATCTCGGGAACCGTCGTGTTCATCTCCGGGACCCCCCGGGGCGGGGCGATCACCTCCTGCAGGGTCATGGTCGGGGCGTCCGGCTCCGGCGCGGGAGCCGGCGTCGACGACGGGACGAACCGCGCGAAAGGGTCCGCGGCTGCCATCCTGACCAGCGCCGTCCGCAATGGAGAGCGCCCGGAACGTCAAATTCAGAAATGGCCAGGTGTCATCAGGTCGTGAGTCCCCTCCCGCCCAAAAACGAAAGCAAAAGAGAAGACCATTAACGCGTGTCGATCATCATCACAATGCTACATGTACGGAACGTCTCCTCATCCCACGAGCGCCGCGGAGTTCAGCTCCGGCTCGCCGTCATCCTCCGCCACCACGGGCTCCACCGCCACCACCGGCGGCGTCGGCGGCGTCCCCGATCGGCTACCCCCGCCGCCCTTCCTCGCGCGCTTGTGAACCCGCCCACTCTCCTCGTCGTCGTCGCCATCCTTCTCCCCTTTCCCAGCCTTGGGTTCGTTCTTATCCTTGCCGCGCCGTCCTTCCTTCTTATCCGGGAGGGTCCTGGCCTTGCGCTCGGCAACCTCGAGGTGCGTGTGGCGGTTCACGTACGCCTCGTCGCTGGTATCCTCGGACGAGCAGTCCGAGTCGTCGCCGCGGACGATGCCCGCGTTTTTAGCCTCGGCGACAGCCTCGGCGTCGCCCCCCTCGCCCGCGACGATGGCCGCCGCGGCCGCAGCCTCCGCCTGTGCCTTGGCCTTCTCAGCCCTCGCGACGCCGCGTTCATCGGTGATGGGCGCCATGGCGTAGGTGGGCGCGGGGCGGACGCCGGGGGTGCAGATGTCGATGTGCTGCGCGCGTTCCACGAATTTGGCCCCCTCGTTGGCGCCCACGACGTTGTTGATGTCAAAGTCATCCTTCCTGCTCTTGAGCTTCTCCGGGGGCTTGTGCGGCTGGGGAAAGCCGCCAAAGGCGTCGGGTACGCCGCGGTTCTTCCTGATGGCCACGACGGATCCCGTGCCGTGCATCTCCGGCGTGGGCTGACCGAGCCGCTGGTGCAGCGCGGTGACCCGCTGCTGCAGCACCTCAATCTGCTCGTACAGCGCCGCGGTGGACAAGTCGCTGTCGCTCCCGGTGCCGCTCCCGCTCTTGTTGCCGCCCTCGCCCCTGTCGCCGAGCGCGGCTTTGTGCGCAGCCTCCTTCTTCCGTCGCTTCCGTTGCGCGGCGGTGAGCTTCTCGGGTTTCCGCGCCCCCGCCTGCATCTCGGATTGCATCCGAGCCATGAACGCCTCGTCATCCGGGACGAAGAGCGGGTGCGTGCCGAGGACGGGGTTGGGCGGCGGGGTGTCGCCTTGGTGCTCGCGTCTACGCTTCATGCGCGTGGCCGCGACTCCGTCGAGCGGCGTGGTCTCCGGCTCCCCGGAGGTGGTCACGGGTTCCGCATCCTTTTCATCGGTGCCGCCCTTCCGCTTGGCTCGTTCGATGCCGTCGAGCATGCGTTGGTAGCGGTCGACGTGGCCGTCGATCTCCTTCATGCGGAGCTCGAGCCATCGGCACTGCCACTCGACGTCGCGGCGGTACTGCCTCCAGCCTTGATCCAGCGCGGCGCGCTTGCCGCCGGCGCCGCCGTCGCCCCCCTTGGCATCCGCAGATTTCTTCGCGTTCGCGTCGCCGCCGCCGCTCGCCTCCTTGCCGTCGCCGCCGCTCGCGGCCGCCGCGCCGGTGCCGCCGCCGGACATTGCGTCCGCGGATTTGCCGTCGCCGCCGGATTTGGCCGCGGCGGGGCCGCTCGCGACGGGCGCGCCCGCGCTCGCCGCCGCGTCCAGCCCCGCGCGAACCCTCGCGCTGTCCACAACCTCCCGGCTTCCATCCTCCGTCCTGTTGTCCTCCCCGCTGCCCGTCTCCGTGAAGGAGCTCCATCCCTCCACGCCCTTCTCGAGCGCCGCCGCCCACGGGGTCGCCTTCGCGCCCTTGGCGGCCTTCGCGGTCGTCGGCGCGGTCGCCATCGCGGGCTACGGCACCCTAATGGCCCGAACCGACAATTACCACGCGGAAAGCGCCCCTTCCGTCACCTCGGGGGAGCGGAAAACCTCGCGGGCGCGACGCGATCGCGCGCGCGCGGGGCGGACCAAACGCGGGGGTTCGTCTCGCGCTCCCTCGCCTTCTCTCGCCCGTGCGCGTTCTCCTCGCGCGCGGTCGGTCACTCGGAGAGGTGAACGCGTCGCGGCTCTCGTTGTGGTCGCCCGGCGCCAGATCTCGCGCACGTTTGGCAAAAGTCGTCGCGTCGACCATCGACGGCCGAACCTGCTGAGTTGGCTCGATGTGCGTCACCGCAGATCAGGGGAGTTGCCAACCTGGAAATAATGAAATACAACAAGAAATGCGTACGTCCGAGCGTATGTGTTTCTGGTGATCCACCTGAGACGCAAATTTAGGCGCGAAAACGATCGGTATGACTGATGAGTTGGAACACCCGCGCGTGTGCGGCTGCGGAGTTCAAAAACTTTGTTGTCAGGGCGGCCTTTTGCTTCTTTGCCATTGGAAGGTCCCGAACGGCACGCATGGAGGGGCTACGGTTACCGCCGTCCCCTCGGGAGAGACCGCCTCCCGGTCCCTCACCCAGGGGAAAGGGCATCGGGGCGAGTCCGGAGCGCGATGCGGCCGCGAGACGCTCGCTGACCTCCTCGCTGACCTCCTCGCGTTCCCCGCGCGGGACCTCGTCTACGCCGGGGACGACGATTGGAGACTGGGACGGTGGCGCAGCGACGACGACGTCCGAACACGCGTCCGCGTACTACGAGTCGTCCGCGAACCTCCTGCGGTACGACCCCGACGCGACCGCGCGAGGATCGGGCGCGCCGGCCCCGGGCGCCGGCGCGCGACGGTCGATCGAAACCTTCGGCGCCGACGCCAACGCCGTGGACGTCGGGCTCGGGCGCGTCTCCCTCGGGCTCTCCACCCTACGCGCCTCCTTCAACGGCACCACAGGGCGGGACGTCATGCGCGCCAGCACCGAGAGCGGGCGGAGCGAGGTGGACACGCAGACCGCGGACGTCCTCGCCAGGCAGCAGGCGCAGCTCTCAGACCTCAACGAGCAGCTCCGATCGCTACAGTCGCAACTCGGACATCTCAGGCGAAGCGGACCCGGCGAAGCACCCGACGACACGGACGGGCGGCTACACACACTCAACGGATCATCGCGTAGGTGGGGCATGGGCGAGTCCACCGCGTCCGCGTTCACGGTCGCGACGTCGCGGGACTCGGTCGGTCGGTTCTCATCAGTCGCGTCGTCGGGAGCGTACAAGAAGTCCAAGTCTTCGGACGCAGCCACCAACACCGTGTGGGCCGCGCCGGAACCAGGCGTCGACCACTTACTCGGGTTGCCCAACAACCAAGGTCACCATCGTCATCCGATCGGAACCCAGGACACGATGACAGACGAGGACAAGGCGAGGGCGTGGAAATACGAGGGCGACGGGCGGAAGAGCCGGGGGATGATGACGGATCCGTGGGTGGGCGCGAGCCGGGGCGCGGGGGCGGGACCCGACGCCGCCGGGAGGGTATCCACGCGGATGAGCGTCATACGCCGGTCCGGAGCGCCCAGGGCATCGAACGCGGGTTCATCGGAACCCAGGCAGAGCAGGCGGATACCCGTGGTGGAGGCGGACGAAGCGACGGGCGGTGAAGGCGATGAAGGCGACAGCGAAGGAGGGGAAGAAGGAGCTGGCGACGTGCCCCCGCTCCCGCCGCTCCCGCCGCTCGTCACCCCCACCACCGTGCCCCCAGTACGCGCGGAATCCCCCGTATCCATCCAGGTCGAGCGCACGGATGGGGACGCTCACGGACGGTCGGGGAGCCCCGCGCTCATCGACGTCAATGAGGAACAGGCGGACCGCGGCGGCTCACCGGGTTTAGTCCCCAGCGCCAACTCCGCGTTCATGCGCGTGAGCGGCGAGACGGTGGGCGGCGGCGATGGCCCGGTGTGGGCGGCGGGGGGCATGCGTGGCAGCGGCGCGTCCGGCGGCGCGTGGTTCGGCACGAGCGACGGGGGCAGCACGCGGGTATCCATGGGGAACAGTTCGATGCGGTGGAGCGTCGGGTCGCGGGATTCCGTGTCGTCGCTCGCCGCGCAAGCCGCCGCGGAGGCGGCCGCGATCGTCGATGGCGACGTAAACCCCAACCACACGCACAGACTGAGCCACTCCAACCTCGGACCCGCGTTCCAGCGGTTCCCGCTCTTCGTCGAAGGCGACAGCGCGCCGGTGTCCCCGGCGGCGGACAGCCCGGATGCCGAGAGGGAGTCGCAGGTCGGGGAAGGACATGGACACGCCCCGCGTGCGTCGACTTCCGAGACGGACCACGAGGACGGCGATGAGGTCCTCCGCGCGTCACGCGATACCCTCAGCATGGTGAGCACGAGCCAGGCGGGGTCGTTGAGCCTCAGGGGGGGCATGGGCGGCGCAGACGGCGACGGTGCCAGCACCGTTTTCGACGACGACTATTCGGATTCCGACTTTGACGACGCGGGCACCGCGGTGACCGGCACCACGACGGGGCGGGGCGCGGACTCCGATTGGACCCCACCCACGCGATGGGGCCTACAGAGGATGTCGGAGGCTGCGATGTACGACCCGAGCGGCGACGACGCGCCGAGAAAGCTTCGATCGCCGGGTTCGTTGGAGGATGGGGGTACATCGCGGGATGGGACCGCGACCGCCGAGACGCGGGAACGGCTCGAGTCCGTCGCGATGCTCGAGGGTATGCCCACGATCTCGTACCAGCCGTTCTCGGACGACGAGGACAGCGAGGACGACGAGATGATGGTGGAGCTCATGAAGAAGTACGGAGTCTCGGCGCCCAAATAGGCGTGTTATTAGAAGCGGGTTTGAAATATATGTGGCGAGCGTAGTCGAGGCGAAAACCGGCACTGTACAAGATGATCGCTCGTCGAATGCAATTCGTTGAATGTGATTACAAGGACAAGAGCTCGGAAAGGCGGAGATGCCAATCGTGATCTAGCTCACTGTCCGCGCCATCCAGCGCGATCTGCAGGATGTCCAGAGAGACGAAGCCTCTGGTTCAACGCGAGAAAACATGAATCGATGGCGGCGGGGGCGGGGGAGGTCTCTTCTCACCACTCACCACTGCCTCGCCGCGCCCCACTGGAACTCCGCCATGAGCGCCACGTGATCGGACGAGCACTGGGTGTTGGGCAGTCCCCCGTACTTGTTCCTGCACTCCTTCTCGGAGGGCAGCTCGAGCAGCGAGAGCGGCGCCAGGGTATCGTCGGTGTAGAAGATGTAGTCCAGCGTCCCGAAGAATCCGTCGGTGCAGTTGGTGAAGATGGGTTCCCCCGTACCTTGCGCGTCCATGCGCGTCCGTTGCCGGTCCGCCGCCTCGCTCTCCAGGCACGGCTGCTTGGACAACGCCGTGTACGCGGACACCAGCGGCAGCGGGTGCTGCAGCTTCGAGGGCGGTCGCAGGATACCGAACGGATCCGTCGCGAGCTCCGGGTGCGCCCCGTCGACTCGGCCGTTGCTCAGCAGGTTATGCGCGGCGCTCCCCGGCACCGAGTTGAAGTCACCGCAGACCACCATGGGAATCTCCGCGCTCGCCGCGATCTTCTCCAGGCCCTTGAGCAAGGTGTGCACCTGCCAGAGCTTCACGTCGTTGAGCTCGGTGTTGGCGTGGATGTGGGTGTTGGCCACGCAGAGCAGCTGACGCTTACCTTGAGGCGCCTGGACCCCGGGCTGCTCCAGCGCCTCGAGCACGACGATGAGCGCGACGTTGTCCTTCATCAGCCGGTTGAGCGCATCCTTCTTCTGGGACGACCCGCCGAGCGACTCCACCAGCGAGAGCGCCGCCTTGTTGAATTCCACCTCGTACTTCTTGATCAGGGTGAACCTGTCCTTCTTGAAGAAGATGGCGCACCCGTCGATGACGTACGTGCCTTGGCTGAACACCTGCGCCGTCTTCTTCTTGTACACCGCGGTGTAACCGTGCTTGGCGAGCTCCCCCGCGAAAAAGTCCTCAAAGTGGTCGCTCTGCACCTCCTGTAAACACAAGATGTCCGCGTCGTGCATGACAATCTCCTTTAAGATGTTCTGCCGCCTGTAGTTCCAGCTCAGCGCCCACTGCGGCGTGTACCCGTACATTTCAGTCGTGGCGTAAAGATCGGCGAGGACGTTGTAGGTGAGCACCGTGAACGTCCCGCCCTCGCTCCCGTCGTGCCTCGCCACCGGCACCAGGTTACGCCGCGGTGGCGTGGGCGCCGGGATGACGCGGCCGGTGGTGAAAACCTCGGGCTTGCCGCACCCCGCGCCGGTGTTAACTTCGACGGGGCAAACCTCGAATTTGAGCAAGTGCCCGACGTCCTCCGTCGTCGCGCTGTAATTCTTACCCTTGCCAACCTCCGTCCACGTCTCCGGCTCGTCCTTGGAGGGCGTCGCCTCCGCCGCGTGCCGCGCGGGCCTATGCTGCTTGTGCTGGCCGCCGTCCTGGTAGTTGTTGAGGTTGTGGCTCGAGCCGTGGGGGGAGTTGCCGTGGTTCGCCTGGTCCTTCAGGTGTGGCGGCCTCCACAGCGGGTTACGCTGCTCCTTGTCCAAACCTTGGGCTATGCGGTCGCGATGCCACTCCATCCACGACTGCGTGAAGCACTCCTCATCGCAGTGGTATGACTTGCTGTGCACGTTCTGCAGCACCGCGGGCTCGCCGGGGTGGACGCTGCACACGGAAGCCTTCCTGTGCGATCCGCTGCGGTACCACCGGTACCGCAGGTACGCGCCGTCCGCCGGATCCGACTCTGAGATGTCGGCGGTGGTCGACGTGCCGTCCCCTTTGCGCGTGACGACATACGGCGATAGCTCAACCCTGATATTGAGTGGACGGGGGAGGAGACGGGAAGGTCAGCGGGGCCCGTAGATCGGGGCGTCGGGACGCGCGCGACGCGCGTGGCCAGATTAGTAAGGGATCCGAGAAATTTGGGCGGGGCGAGCGCTCACCCTGAGATTGGCGTGTCGTTGTTGAGCGTCGCGCGGACGACGGTCAGGCCGGAACCGTACATGGCGCCGGGACTGAACTCCAGTTACCCAAAAATACGCAAAGCACCCGCGATCGGACCTCCCTCCGTCGCCCCCCGCCCGGTGTCCCTGGGCGAGGTCAGAGCGTCGCACCCCACAAAACCTCACTGCGAGACGAGAGATCGCGGACGCTCCAGATGTTGAAGGACCCGGTGATCACCGCGGGGCGCGGCCTTCGACCACACCGAGACCACTACGAGAGCGCCAACGCCTCGTCAGCGGAGTTGACCTGCCGATTACGTCGGCGCGGTCGCGTGTGAGAAGTCGCGTGCGTCGGGGTCGACGCCCGAACAGAGGCGAGCGGCGCCGGGAAAACTTCGAGTCACGCTACGGGCCAACGGAGGACGCGGGAAACTCATATGCCGTTAGGAAGCTGTCCATTAAGCAGTGCGTTTATTCATCGTGGAGGTGGAGACCAAACTAAAAGCTCATACGTCGCTCGTTTTTCTCGTTTTTCTCCCGTCGTGCAAACTCCCTCACCAGTTGTTCACCACGGCACTGAGAGGCTGGAGGGAAGCCCGGCGAAGTCCTCGGCGAGCCTGGCCGCGGAGACGGGGGTGAGGAGCTGGATGATCTTCGGCCCATCCTCGGACCTCCTCGGCGGCCTGCACGCCACCCGCAGCGGCGCGCGAGCCGCCGCCCTCTGCGACCCAACCTCCTCAGTTTCCCCCTCTCCAGTCGCCTCAGTTTCCCCCGAAGGCTCGCGCTCCGTGGCCACGGTGAGCCGTCCGTAAAGGTCGGAGAGCACCCTCCTCCGCGCGGGGCTCTTCGCGAGCTTCGTCGGCGTCGCGCCGCGTCGCTCGTCGCTCCCAGCCTTGCCGCGCTTCAGCGGCGAGCGCGGGGTCTCAGCCCACGCGCCCCGGAAAGGCGCGACGGCGAGCGGAGGCTTCGTCAGAGGGTTCGCCGTCGTGGTGAAGAGGCTGGACTCGCCGCCGCCGGGCGTCGTCGGCAGGTCGTCATCCTCGTCGAGGGGCGCGGGGTATCGGAACCGCGGTGACGCGGGCGGGTCGTACATGCCGGCCGAGTCACTCGTCACGGCGCCGCCTCCCAACGCACGCGCGCCCGAAGAGTGACGGTTTGTTCACCCGAGAGGACTTTCTCTTGGACTGAACAACTTGAAACCGAGCTCGTGCACAGCTGTGTCCGAGAAGACGCGCGTGACAATAATGGAGCGCGCGGGCGAACGCGTGACGCATCGGCCGACGTACGTCGATATACGCCTGCCCGCGTCGATGTCACCGCCGTCGAGCCCCGATAAACCGACGCGGCGCGCGTCATCCGGCGACCGGCGGGCCAAGCAGCGCCACAGCTGTGGGTTGCCGAGGAACTTATCCTTCTGGGCCTGTATCGTGGTGTTCTGGGCATTCACGTGCCTGCTGTTCACCGCGGTTCCCGTGGACAGGCGACGCGCGATCATCTCCGAATCGCGCGACGACGCCTGGCGTGAGCGCCTGTCGCTCGTGACGGCGGGCATCTGGGACACGGTGTCGAGTCTCAAGGACGCCGCCGCTGGAAACTTTCTGGGAAGAGACGCGAGAAAGTGCGCCTCGGTCGGGACCCGCGGCGTCCTCGGCCTCCCAATGTACGCCTACCGCGACGCCATGGCGGACAGAACCCCGTCCAACGTGCGGGACATCGCCAGGCGCGCCGCCGAGGACCGACGCGACAGCAAACACCACGAACGCGCTGACTCGGCGACCAACACAGCTGTGCGCAAAAGCCCCCGCCCGCCCGGCTCCCCCGCCTCACTCGTCCGCGTCGTCTCCACGCACCACAAGACGGGCACCGCGCTCATGCGCGACGTCTTCTCGCACATCGCGTCGGACCCGAGGTGGGTGACGAAATACGGCCCGTTCGCGGACATACGGCAGATGGAGGACCACCCGGGAGAGGGAGAGAAGAGCGGGGTGAAGTCGCGAGAAGCGGCGGCAAAGGCAAACGTCGTCCTCGACTACCACCTAGGGAAGCAGCTCCCGGAGTTCATGCTCGGAGTTCGAGGGCCCAAGGGCAAGGGCGACAAGGGCGTCGAGGGCAAGGGCGAGGGCAAGGGCGAGGGCAAGGGCGGCGAGGGCGAGGGTAATAACTCGGTTCCCCGCGAGTGCGCCAGCTTGGTCTCCACTTTCCCCGACTACCGAGCGGTTCACGTGGTCCGTGACCCGACGCAGGTTTTGATCTCCGGGTACCTGTACCACCGGCGGCTACCCGAGGACGAGACTTGGCTGTTCGAGCCGTCGGTGGAGCTCGGCGGGGGAACTTACGCGGAGCGGCTGGTGCGGGCGGAGGGTGCCGGCCCCGGCGACGCGATGTTGGCTGAAATTTCAATGGCGGACGATGAGCTCCGGATGCTGGCGTTGGCGTACCGCGACGTGGAACGCGACCCGCGTGGGATGAACGTCAAGCTCGAGGACTTCTTCAAGGACTTCGATCGGACCATGGGAAAGGTTCTCAGGTTTTTGGAGTTTGACGAAGGGGACGTCGGCGACATGGTGAAGCTCGCGGGTGAGTTTGACGTCGGTCGGTGGAGCCGGGAGGAGCTCGCGGCGAACGAGCACTTCACGCAGAGCGAGGACAGGTCGCCGTACGTGCGGGCTATCGAGCGTGACCACTTCCTCAACGCGACGGTGAGTTACATGCGATACGCCATGGGGTACGTGGACGAGTTTCCAATCTTTGAGTGAATTTGAGGGAGCGACGGATGAGTTGAGTTGGATACGAATGTAAAATGAATTCGTTTGACTCTCGTTTCAACAAGGGTGCTGTTGTCACGTGTGCTTCCGCGTCTCCACGCGGAAATAATAAGACGCCCCCTCCTCTCGTATCTCTCTCTCCCGTTCGCATCCTCCTCCTCATCACCTGAGGTCCTCTCTCTTCCCGTTCTACTTCGGACCCGACCTCTTTCCTTTGTTTACTCAGCCTGCGGGATCCCGTTGGGTGACGCGTTCTTCTTGATCCAGGGGTGGTCCAGCAGCTTGCTCAGCGGCAGACGCGCCTTTGGATCCTTCACCAGCAGCCCGCTGATCATGTCGCGAGCATCGGCGCTCACGTGCGCAGGGAAGTGAAGGTCCACCCGCAGGATGCGCTTGTACGTCTCGCTGTGGCCCTCCGCCTCAAACGGCGGCACACCGCATAGAAACTCGTACGCGAGGACGCCTAAGGACCACACGTCGACGGCGGAGTCGTGGTCCCTCCCTTCGACCATCTCTGGGGGCAGGTAGTCGAGCGTACCGCAGAGCGTCTGCCGCCTCGAGTTGGGCGCGTGGACGCTCCAGCCAAAGTCGGCGATTTTCAGCTCACCCTTGATGCCGATGAGGAGGTTCTCGGGCTTGATGTCGCGGTGAATCACGTGCTTCTTGTGGCAGTACGTCAGCGCCCTGGCGAGCGACGCGATGTAGGTGGCGGAGCGCTTCTCGCTGAACCTCTTAGCCTTCTGGAGCTCCTTGTACAGCTCGCCGCGGGCGGCGTACTCGAGGATCAGGTACACGCGGTTCTGTGGGTTCAGGAGGGCGAGGGGCGACGGGTGAGTCTCGGCGCGCGAGAGCGAGAGGGGACGCGACGTCGCCGCGGG
>Ga0115551_1001529_pt1 | contig 14622 bp, 20 predicted proteins | sample COGITO_mtgs_1103_FD_87179 | JGI IMG/M metagenome (GOLD analysis project Ga0115551, IMG submission 87179) | Pelagic marine microbial communities from North Sea - COGITO_mtgs_110321 | ecosystem: Environmental > Aquatic > Marine > Epipelagic | place: Germany:Helgoland, sampling site Kabeltonne... | reverse complement strand
TTACCGTTGAAGAAATTGAACATGTTTCAAAATTAATGAAAATAGATGTAGATGATCATAGTGAATATCTTGAAAAAGTTCAAACCATGATTAGTTATTTTGATATTTTGGATTCTGCAGGTGTTGAATCTGAAGAAATCTCAATGCCAGAAATTTCAATTGAACAATTAAGAAATGATGAGTATATTCCATTTGATGAAAAATTAATTGAAAAAATGAATCATTATAAAGGAACCTACGTAAGAGCACCAAAGATGTGATATGAATCTAAAAATTTCTGCCCTTGAATTTGTTGAAGAATTAAAAACTGGAAATATCACAGTTGAAGAATTCATTGCAAAAACAATTGAAAGAATAAATCAAGTTGATGATAAACTTAATGCATTTTTATCTGTAAACAACGATGCAATTGATCAGGCCCGTACTATCGATAAGAAAATAAAATCTGGAGAAAATGTTGGAGCATGTTATGGAATGCCAATTTCAATCAAAGATAACATGTGTATCAAAGATACTAAAACTACATGTGCATCAAAAATGCTTGAAAAATTTGTTGCACCTTATGATGCAACAGTTATCTCAAAATTAAAAAAACAAGATGCAATTTTTATCGGTAAAGTAAACATGGATGAATTTGCCATGGGGTTAACTACTGAATTTAGTGCATTTGGTCCAAGTAAAAATCCGTGGAATATAGACCATGTTCCAGGAGGGTCATCTGGAGGAAGTGCTGTATCTGTTAGCGCCTTTGAATGCATAGCATCTCTTGGTTCAGATACTGGGGGTTCGGTTAGAAATCCTGCTAGTTTTTGTTCAACTGTTGGTTACAAGCCAACTTATGGATTAATCAGTAGATACGGTTTGATTTCATATGCAAATAGTATTGAACAGATAGGTCCTCTGACTAGAACTGTAAAAGATACTGCATTCATGTTAAACCTCATTGCAGGAATTGATCCAAATGACAATACTACAATTGACAACAAAAATGAAAACTATTTGGAAGGAATTGAATCTGGAATTGAAGGTAAAAAAATTGGAATAATTACAGATATGATTGGAGATGGAATTGATCCTGAAGTCCTTACAGCAACAAAAGAGGCCATTTCTAAACTTGAGGGATTAGGTGCAATATGTGAAGAAGTGTCATTGGATATGGTAAAATATTCTGTTGCTGCATATTACACAATCACTGCAACTGAAGCTGGAAGTAATTTGGCAAGATATGACAATTTACGATATGGCTATGATTTCCCAGTAGAAGGCTATGAATTCAATTCATACATTTCAAAAGCTAGGAAAAACTTTGGACCTGAAGTAACTAGAAGAATGATAATTGGTGGGTTTGTTCCATCTGCAGGTCATGCAGGAAAATATTTCCTTAAAGCTATGAAAGTAAAGAGCAAATTGACTAAAGAAATCAATGGGGCATTTAAGAAATTTGATCTTTTAATTGCACCAACTGTTCCAATTCAACCATTTAAAATTGGTGAAAAAATTGATGATCCTGTATCGCTATTTTTAGTTGATATCAATACAGTTACTGCAAACCTTACAGGAAAACCTGCAATTTCAATTCCGTTTAAGATTGTCAATGGATTGCCAATAGGAATTCAACTGTTGGCAAATTCCATGGATGATAAATTATTGTTAAAAGCTGCATATGCATTAGAACAAACTGTGACCTTGCCGGAGGTACCAATATGACCAAAATCGGTTTGGAGATTCACTGTCAATTAACCAATCTTGAAAGTAAGCTATTTTGTTCATGTAAGGCAAATTATCGTGAATTTGAACCAAATGAAAACATCTGCCCTGTATGTGCAGGAATGCCAGGAAGTTTGCCGAGATTAAATCAAGAAGCAGTAAAAAAAGCAACAATGATTGCAATGGCTTTGAATTGTTCTACTCCTGAAAAAATAGCATTTTTTAGAAAAAATTATTTTTATCCTGATTTACCTAAAAATTTTCAAATTACCCAATTGAACATTTATGGTGATACTAGTGTTGGTGGTTCTGGAACAATTTCTGTTGGAGATAAAAAAATTAGAATTACTCGAATTCAATTAGAAGAAGATCCTGGCAGATTAATCTATGAAGGAAGTTCTTCAAAAAACCAAATTACCTTGGTGGATTACAATCGTGCAGGCACGCCATTAGTTGAAATTGTCACGGAACCAGACTTTGAAACTCCAAAAGAAGTGCGTGATTTTCTTAACATATTGTCTGATTTGCTCAAAAACCTAGGTGTTGCAGACCCAAGTTTAGAAGGGGCCATGAGAGCAGATGCTAACGTCTCTACTCGTGATGGAAATAAAGTTGAAATTAAGAATATAGGCTCATTTCATGATTTAGAAAAGGCAGCACATTTTGAGATTACTCGACAAGAAAGTTTACACGATAGGGATATTCCTATTGTTCAAGAAACACGTCATTGGGATGATAGGAGAAAAATTACCGTTTCCTCACGTTCTAAAGAAGAAGATTTGGATTATCGTTATTTTCTTGAAGGAGATATTCCATGGGTCAAAATTAATCCAGAAATAAGAACTGAATTAAAATCAAAAATGCCTGAAAGTATCAGTTCTAAAAAAGAAAGATATGTTTCAAAATATCAAATACCAGAACAAGTTGCAGATGTTTTATCTTCAGATAAATTTTATTCAGATTTGTTTGAGGATGCTCACACAGAATCAAATGCAAAAGAAGTTGCCAATATTATTACCACAGAATTAATGGGTTTAGAAGACACTCGAGAAAAACGTGAAGCATCAAAACTTACATCAATTCATTTGAAGGATTTGGCAGATGCAATTCAAACAGGAAAAGTGTCTAGAAACTCTTCAAAAAATGCATTACATGAAATATTAAAAACAGGAAAAAGCGTTTCACAAATTATTTCTGAATTAGATTTAGGTAATGTTTCAGATGAAACAGAATTACTAAAAATTATTGATACAGTTATTTCTCAAGAGTCTCAAGCTGTAGAACAAGCAAAATCTAATCCTCAAACAATCAACTTCCTAGTAGGAAAAGTTATGCAGGCTACAAAAGGAAAAGCTGATCCTACACTAACATTAAATTTGTTGAAAAAACAAATTGGTATATGATAAATTTCTCCCTTGAAGATATAGAATTTATCAAAATTTTAGCAACTTCTGATGCGACTATTTTGCAAGCAGGAATGAATGATGCTACAAGAAAGCGATTAGATGAGCAAGTAGGGGTGATTTTAAGGGAATATTATCATGAAAATACACAGAATTTGGGTACTAAATATACTGAAAAATTGTTGGAATATGGAATTACAGAAGATGATGGTAAAGCAGCTATTGCATGTGCCCGTCGATTAGGCATAGATATATCATAAACTAAAAAATCTTTTTACGCTCAAGAATACTCAAAAAAATGAAACTTGTCAAATTTTGAATTTTTTCCAAAGCCGGAACAATATCAAAACTCTAACATTTACCAATTTATGAAAAAACATAACATTTCATCATTAGAAGAATTATCACAAAAATCAAAAAATAACTTGGAATGGTTTTGGGAATCTGTAGAAAAAGATATTGGAATTGTTTGGGATATGCCATACACAAAAACACTGGATACTTCAAATGGCATCCCTTGGGCAAAATGGTTTGTTGACGGAAAGACAAATCTCTATAAATCATCTGTAGAAAAATTTACAAAACAAGCCCCTGAAAAAATAGCTTATAATTTTATTTCAGAAGATGGTGTTGAAACAAAATTATCGTATTCTGAATTAAACACTAAGGTATCAAAACTTGCAAATGGTTTCAAATCTTTAGGTGTCAAAAAGGGAGACGTAATTGCAATATACTTGCCAATGATTGAGGAAGCAATCCTATCAATACTTGCTGCAGCAAAAATTGGAGCTGTACAAACTATTGTATTTTCAGGATATAGTTCTGAATCATTAAAAACAAGATTACAAGATTGTCATGCAAAAATATTACTAACTTCAGATGGATTTCATAGAAAAGGTAAGAACGTATCTCAAAAAACTACTGTGGATAATGCAGTAATAGATACAGATATTGAAAAAATTATTGTTGTTTCTTACAAAGGCATTGATAAATTTGAAAAATCTGATAAAATTCAATTTTACGATGAATTGATTTTACAACAAAGTGATACTTGTGATACAGAGATTATAGATTCAGAGGATCCATTGTTTATTTTGTATACATCAGGAACTACTGGAAAACCCAAGGGTGTGGTTCACACACATGGCGGTTTTTCTGTTTTTGCTGGTCATCAGGCATCATATTTGGTGAATATGGATAAAGACGATAGACTGTTTTGGCCTGCAGATATTGGCTGGATAACAGGTCTAGTTTGGAACGTATATGGCCTCTTACTAGTAGGGTCTAGTGCAGTAATTTATGACGGTGCCTTAGATTTTCCAAATTCTGACCGAGTATGGGAGATATTGTCAAAATATCAGGCAACAATATTTGGAATTTCTCCAACTGCTGTACGATTATTTAAAAAAATTAATACAAATCCGCTCAACAAATATTCATTAGATTCATTACAAAATATTCCTACAACTGGAGAACCGTTAGATGAGGACTCATGGTGGTGGCTGTTTGAAAATGTTGGAAATAAAAAAATTCCAATTATGAATTTATCAGGAGGTACTGAAATTGGAGGTGCAATGTTATCTGTATTTCCTGGAATGAAATTAAAACCATCAACAGTTGGAATTCCAGTTCCTGGAATGAATCTAGATGTTGTTAATGATGATGGAGAATCAGTTACAGAAAAAAACGGGTATTTGGTTATCAAATCTCCTTGGCCTGGAATGACCAGAGGTCTGTTAAATGATGATCAGAGATACATTGAGACATACTGGTCAAAATTTGAAAATATCTGGTTTCATGGAGATTATGTACTAAAAGATGAGGATAATTTGTGGTATATGCAAGGTAGAACTGATGATGTGATCAATGTATCAGGTCATAGGATGAGTACTGCAGAAATAGAACATACTGTAATTTCTCATAAAAAAATATCTGATGCAGCATCTATTGCAATACCTGATGACATCACAGGGGAGGCAATTGTAGTATTTTTTGTAGCTGAAAATAAGGACGATACAAATTTAGAAAATGAAATTACAGAACATATTTCTAAAAAGATTGGTAAAATTGCAAAACCTCGATTTATTATTCAGTTAACTGATCTTCCTAAAACACGTACAGGAAAAATAATGCGTAGATTATTGAAATCAAAGATTTTGGGAAAGCCATTGGGAGATTTATCATCATTAGAGAATCCTCACATTTTAAATGAAATTCAAAAAATCAATTAAAATAGAAAAATGTTATATCTTTTATTCACTATAACTATACGATGATTTCATCAACAACCAATGAAAAGATTGTTTCAGATTTTCAAAAGAAAGTTGATTCCATCAATAATCAAAAGCAGTTAACATTTGTTGAAAAAAAGGAATTATCTTTGAAAGAAAGTGAAACTCTCAAGCGTCCTAGTTATCATTTGTAAAAATATGTGTAATTAATTGTAAATACACATCATTATTGTAAAATATATTCATAAAATACAGAATAGGGGTTTAGAAAATCAACCTCTTTGATATCTTCTTTTTAACTTTGGAATAATAATTAAAATTTCATAATTTGAAATATTGAGATTCATAGTTGATCAACAAGTTGAAGACATTGAGATGCCTGAGAATTTAAAACTAAATACATTTTTACAAGAATTTCATTCAGATTGCACTCATCCTGAATGTCAATTTGGATTTTATGGATTTGCTTTTGGACAATCTCCATTTCCTGTGCCTAGATTAATTCAAGAAGCATTAATCAAAAATGTAAACAAGGGTGAATATGCAGCAGTTTCAGGCATACCTCAATTACGAAATGCAATTTCAAAATACAATAAACACTATTTTCGAATAGATGTTGCACCTGAGCGTATCTATGTGGGACCAGGAACCAAAGAGCTAATTTTCAATCTTTTGGAAATTTTACATGGAACCGTAATTTTACCAACTCCTGCATGGTTAGGTTATTTACCTCAAATTAGATTTCTGAAGAAAAATTTTCACATGCTTCCCTCTAGGGCAAATGGAAAAATTGCTCCAAATGATCTAAAACGTTTAGCACTTAGATTACAAGATAGGCAAAAAATTCTAATTTTGAATAATCCTCACAATCCAACTGGAATGCTTTACAACAGATTAGAATTAGAAGAGATTGCAGATGTTTGTAGAGAATTAAACATCACAGTAATTTCTGATGAAATCTATGCTCAAACTACATACGATTTTTCAAAATTTGTTAGTATGGGAAAAATCTATCCTGAAGGAACTTTTGTGACAAACGGACTATCAAAATCCCATGCTGCGGGAGGATACAGATTAGGATATGTGATATTTCCTCAACACGCCGTTGATCTTAAAGCTCAATTCAAAAAGATACTTGCAACTGAATACACAGCAGTATCTACTCCAATCCAACATGCCGCAGTTGCAGGTTTTGAAATAAGTCATGAAATGGATGAGTATTTCAAAGTTACAAGAAATATTCATAAAATTATGGGCGAATACACTTACAATACATTAACTGCTATTGATGGGATTAAAGCTACAAAACCTGAGGCAACGTTTTATCTTTTAGCTGATTTTAATGCATACGCCCCAGAACTACAAAAAGCAAACATTACTACATCACAAAAATTGTCTGAAGCATTAATTGTTCATCCATATCATACTGCAATAGTAGGGGGAGACAGTCTAGTTTTAGAACGAACTGACTTTAGTGCAAGGATTGCATATGTAGATTATGATGGTACTAAAGTTTTTGATGCATATCAACAACAAACTCCAAAAACACATTCTGAAAGAACTGAATTTGTCCAAAACAATGCACCTAAAATTGTTGCAGGATTGACAATGCTTGAAAAGTTCTTTGAGACCCTCAAAAGAGATGCAGTAGATGAATTGATGATGTTAAAAAATAATGTAAGAATACCAAATTAATAATTAAAAAAATTATTTAGATCTTTTTTTGATTTGTTGAGCAACCATTGGCAAAAAAGCACCCACATCAGATACAATTCCCAATGCTTGCCATGTACCTCTATCCATTAGTTTGGTAACTGTTGGCTGACTAATATCCACAACAATTACCTTTACACTTGCAGGTAGCATATTTCCAGTTGCAATAGAGTGCAACATTGTAGAAATCATGATTACCATATTGACATCTTTGAGAACTTTCTTGTATTGTCTTTGAGCTTCTGCAACATCAGTAATCACATCAGGTAATGGTCCATCATCACGAATTGAACCAGCCAATACAAATGGAACATTATTTTTTACGCATTCATACATAATTCCTTTAGTTAATTTTTTACTCTTAACCATCTTAGCAATTGAACCTGCCTTAAAGACGGCATTGATAGTATCCATATGATTTCTATGACCATGGTATGCTAATGTGGCATCTTTGACATTCATTCCTAATGATGTTCCAAGTGTTGCATACTCAATGTCGTGTACAGCTAGTGCATTTCCTGCCAAAACCCCATCAATGTAACCTGATCTGATTAATTCTGAAACTGAATCATCCGCACCAGTGTGTACAATTGCTGGACCACCAACAATAACGATTTTTCCACCATTCTTTTTTGTATTGTAAATATCATCAGCTACTTGTTTTGCAATGTGTTGGGTTGGTCTCTCACTAGAACTTGCACTTCCCATAAATTCAAAGACATTAACCCCTTCTCTTGGACGTTCAGGTGGTGTAATTTTGATTCCTGACTCACCAACAATAATTTGATCACCTTTTTTTACATCTCTAACTGGAACACAAAATGCCTTGTTTCCTTTTACAACAATACATTTGTCCATCATCATATTTTCAACTGAAATCCATTTTCCTTTGAGAAAAACTTGAGTATGATTATTTGTAGTACTGTAAAAATTATCAGGCATTACAAAATCTTTTGATGATTTTTTTAATTGAATTTCTTTCTGAATTTTTGATACTGCTCCTTCACGATATACTGTTTTTAGAATCTCATCTAGATGTCCTTGGTTGTTTCCAGTAATTGTTAATCTTGCATAAGAGTGATCTTTTTTCTTTGTCCCAATATCAATTTCTTCAACATTAAATTCTCCTTTCAAATCCATGATTTTATCAAAAATCTTTGTTAGAATAGAAGAATCTATCAAATGTCCACTAACTTCAATTTCTTGGGAAAATTTACTCATTTTCATACTATTTCTCCATGATAACTAAAGGTTTTGTTGTCAAATTTTTTAAATAAAGTCGGATTATCCCTAAATTCTTCAATTTAGGCACAAAAATGACATCTAAATACAAGTAATTCTTAGAAAATAAAATGAACATTCTATTCATTATTACAATAATGGCTGTTGCCATGATTGGAACAATTACAGTACATGAAGTATATGCAGTTGAAGAAGACATGGAAGAAATAACTCAATTAACAATTAACAGTTTTGAAATTTATGAAGATGCCGATTATACTAGGTATCGTGTAACTGGAGATGCACCTGCATACACTGAAATTACATTTAAAACTACAAAACCAGATGATTCTGATGGAAATTATCCTGGAAATATAGATACAAAAAAACCTGCATACATTGTGGATAATAAAATTGATTTTACAAATAATTTAGTTTATGGAACCTGGACTCTAGAAGTTTGTGCACCTGAATATGATATGTGTATACAAGAATTATTTACAATGGATGAACCTGTTACCCCATCTAGTGAAGGAGAAATTCCAATGGAAATGGTTTCAAATGAAACATCTGTGGAAGAAGGCGGAGGTTGTCTAATTGCAACTGCAACTTATGGCTCTGAAATGTCACAACAAGTTCAGCAACTCAGAGAACTAAGAGACAATCAATTGTTACAAACAGAATCGGGAACTGCATTCATGGGAACATTCAACGATGTCTATTACTCATTTAGTCCAATAATTGCAGATTATGAGCGTGAAAATCCATACTTCAAAGAAGCAGTAAAGCTTGCAATTACTCCAATGATCAGTTCATTGTCTTTAATGGAAAATGCAGAGTCAGAATCTGAAGTTTTGAGCATTGGAATTTCAGTAATTGCACTAAACTTGGCAATGTATCTAGGAGTTCCAGCAATAGTTGTAGTTAGAATTAGAAAAATCAAATAATTGTTAAAAAATCACATCGAAAATAATCAAGTTAGATCGTTGACAGTTTGCTTTTAAAAAAATACAAAATATTTAGTTATTTTTTATGATTATGCTAAACGAGCCTTTTTTCTTTTCTACTGTGTCGATAATTGAACTTTTAATAAATAATTTTTTAAATAATCGAATTAGCAATTCTGAAAATATTTCATCATGTTGATGTACTGCTGACAAAGTAATTCCTAACTCATTTTTACTTTGTTGGAATTTCACTCCATTTTGAGATACAAATTTTATCACTAATTTCAATTTTTGTTCAAATGAATTATTACCCTCTGAAAAATATGTGTAAAATTTGTCTATCATAACTGCACCTGCTGTTGAAATCAAATCTGCTTTTTCATCAGTATCAACTAATGAAAAAAATGCATCAAGTAATAGAGGATCAAGATGATGTGCATTAATTGAATCAAAATACTTGTATTCGTTTTGATACTTTTCTAATGCCTGATTAACAATTTCTGAGATATTCTTTCCCTCTAATTTTGCATCCTTACGAAGTGATTCTTCTAATTTTTCAGATAATCTTACACTAATAGTCATAATACTAGATGGTTTACAACAAATTGATGTTTAAACAAATACAGTTCTATTATTTCTTGATTAATTTTTTCTTTCATTAGAATACTTTTTAATTTTTTAATTATTTTTGAATACATGTTGAGACATTTTTCATGATCCTCATCAGCTTTAGAAATCATATCTTTGGGAATTTTATCCATTGATTTGTAGTATGTAATGAGAAAGGAGAGCTGTTGAATTCTATCTAAAATTAAACTGATGTTGTCAAAAATGGTTTTTCCTTTGTTGTTTAGATTTAATATCTCATCTGAATCGGATTTTAATAAATTTGATTGAGTGGATAAATTCCTATAAAATAAACTCAAAATCCCGTTAATTCCTTTCAAGTAATTTTCAACTTGATTATGAATTGTCAGATAATTTGTTGGTTCAATTGAATATTGAGTGGGACTAGTTTCATCATTTTTTATAATAAATCCTAATGGTTCTGAATTTGTTTTAGAATTATTTTTTATAATATCCATTAAATCATTCTCTGAGCATTTGAAAATATTTTTCATCTCATCCAATGTGGAAAAATCAACTTTTGTTAAATGTAAAAATATTTTTTTTTCAAGTTCAGGCTTTGTCATGTAAATACTTAAAAATCACAGGCTTTAAGGGATACAAAAATAGTTGTTATAAATTTAAACTGGAAGTATTACTTTGCCTTCAAATTTTTTAATATTGTCTTTTTCAAAAGCCTTCTCTAAATTTTCTTTTTGTAATTTAGTGACTCCTTGAACTATTGTTTTTGAAGACCCAGTACTATCAACTAATGCAAGAATATATCCACTATTATCAGTCAAAATAAAACCTGCAGATTCATCTACAAATGCATATAGATTTTCTTCTCCCACGGGTTTCCATACGTTAGATTTTGTATCAGTAAGTGCCAAAGCAGGCATTGCCTTACCGTCAGTTAAAGTATTGAGATATTCACGAGCTTCTGCAACACGTTTTTGGCCTAGTTTTAGAGCTTGAAAATACTGCATATTCATCAAAATATTTGATTGTTATAAAAACATCGCAAAAGATAGTTATAGAATCCATGCCTCATATCGTTGATGCCACTAACAAATCCCGTCATAATCAAACTAAATGAAATTACAACTTTTGTACAAAACAAATCAAAACTAACTGAAGAGGAAGTTGTGGAAATTAAGAAAATCTTCAAAGAATTAGTTAAAAATGGGGAAAGATATGATGTGGATGAAATTGAATTTTGGTTTGAAAATGAGGGAAGTTGGAATGAAAAGGAACCACGTGTACGAATTACCAATTTATCAAGTTATGTACAAGACAAACATCAGCAAACAGCTCATCTAAGAATGATTACTGATGATGATTGTAGTTGTGGAAATTAGATTTTAATTAAAATTCTTGAATTAATCAATTTTTTATCGGGATTAATAGACACATTTCCATTTGAAATTATATAATTTTCTTTTAGGGTTTCATCTTCAGGTAAAAATTCATAGATAAATTCTCCTGATTTCACTTTATCAAATAATTGATATTTGTAATCATTTTCATCATCAAGATCAATTTGTTTTCTACCCAAACTGATAATTCTTGGATAAAAATCGTATTCAAATTGCTCACAGATGTATTTTTTGATTATAGATTCATCTTTACTTGAATTAACCCACCATTTAGGCGAGATATCCATATAGAATTGTAATTCTTCCATTAGCACAAATACTAACAATTTGTATTTAATTATAATTTGCCAATATGCTTAAGTTCATACAAGAATTATAGATTTATTGAATAATAGACGAGTAGGCTTATCATCAATTATTGGTTCCATAATTCTTGGAATAATTGCACTTGGTTTGGATGTTTTGCCTGAATATATCATATTTCCACTTTTGATAATTAGTGGCATTGGATTGATTTTAGGTATTGTTTTACTTAATTATAAAGTAAAACATTCTAAACGAGATAAGGGCAAATTCAAAAGAACAAATACCAAAGCATGGGATACATAATTGATAAAATTGGAAAATTCCTATAAAGATTCAGATAGATATGAAACAATCTCAATTGAATCCAAAATTAGAGAAGGAGTTTTTCATCAAGTTGTTAAAAATTTGGAAACAGGAAAAGCTGTTTCATGTTCTTGTAAATGTTGGAGTAAAGGAAACAAACCCTGTTTTGGTATGAAAACAGTAGGTTATTCTGAATCAGGTTAAATTTCTAATTGTTCTAACAATCTACCAACAATTTTAGAATTTTCATTTCTTTCATCCAATATCTGTTTAATTCGTTTTTCATTTTTTGTGGAATCTGTAATGATTTGAAAATATTCCTCATCCAGATCATTATTGGTTTGTAGTCTTTTAATCACTTCAAATAAAATCCCAATAACTTGCTTTTGTGCATCAATTAATTCATCTTTTTCAGTTTCAGACATTTATTTTTCTTCAATAATCTTTGTAAATAGTTCTTTTAATTTTTTATCAGTTATACTTCCTTTAGCTGATTCTAAAAATGGTTCTATATCTTCAATAGTTTTACCGTTTTTTTGGTAAATTTTTGCTTGTAATGCCATTTCCAATTTGTCTATTTGATGAACAAAAAGGGATTCCTTTGAACTATTGTTTTGATATTCTTGCCAAATTTCAAGATATTGTGATTTAATTGATTCCGGCAATTGGTTAATTATTTCATTAAATGACTTATTTTCAATTTTTATCTTATTTTCTGGAGTCATTTCTTCAGGAGTAATGTCTCCAATTTTTGATTCTGCCAAATCATGTAGTAATGTCATTTTTAGAATTTTTTCTGAATCATAATTTTCTAAATCTGAAATTATCATGGCCATTATTGCCATTGAGTAACTATGATCAGCCACAGATTCAGGATTTTTTATCGATAATTTATCTATCCACCCCTGTCTAGATATTGTCTTAAGATTTGCAGAATCTTTTAAAAAATCTAAAATCATGATGTATTATTTAGAACAGTTTCTACTAATGAATTTTCATATTTTATTTTCGAATCACATAATAGTTAAGATAAATTAAGAAAATTATGAAAATATATACAAAAACGGGGGATGATGGAAATACAGGTTTACAAGGAGATTTTAGAATTGCAAAATCACATCCACGCATTCTTGCATATGGAACAGTGGATGAAGCTAATGCTATGATTGGAGTTGTTTTAACCAATGTATTGGATGATGATGTACGTGATGTTTTGAGTAGTATTCAAAATGAATTATTTTTACTAGGTTCAGATTTATCCAATCAAAATCTCAATGATTTGAAGAATAGGATTTCATTAGACATGGTTGAAAAATTAGAAAAGATTATTGATAAATTTGAATTGGAATTACCGCCAATCACAAATTTTATTTTACCTGGAGGAAATGTTGCCGCTGCTCAAATTCATCAAGTAAGAACCATTGTTCGTAGAGCAGAAACTCTGGTAGTTCAATTGAGTGATAAAGATGAAATTAATTCTAATTGTATCAAATATCTCAACAGATTATCAGATCTAATGTTTGTAATGGGTCGTTTAATCAATAAACGAAACGGTATTGAAGATATTATTTGGAAACCATAAAAAGACAAACTTTAATGCCTCATCTAAAGTATTTTTTTTAGTGCCGAGGTAGCTCAGCCTGGAAGAGCACTCGGCTGAAGACCGGGCTGTCGCTTGTTCAAATCATGCCCTCGGCACCATTTTACATCCAGGCAAATTTCCAATTATGATAGAATAACCTGCTCTTTTAGGCTCAATATGGAATAGTTTATGATCTTATGATTTGTAATATTTTAGGATGTAACACAGAATCCTATTTCCGAGTACTATATTCCCATTATAATAAATCCAAAACCCCTTTTGCAAAAGAGATCATGAGAGTGTGTGAAAATCATGCAAAAATGATTGCAGATGAAGATACAGAAATAAGAATTCAAGTACTGAATTGAGAAAAATTGAGATTAAATTACAGGATAAGGATTATTTTGATTTTCTTAGTATTTCTATAAACGAAGAATTGTCAGTTGAAGAAAATTTAAAAAATATAATAAAATATCATTTGATAATTTATAGAAATAAAAAGAAAATAAGAAATAAGAAATTATTTCCTTAACGAATTTTTTATGCATCTACTAAATTGTAGAAATTTTTGCCAGAGCTAGATTTCTCCATAATGCATTTTACATGAAGTGTTTCTTTACCAGAATTAATATCATCACGAAGTTTTTGATTAGAAAATTTCTTGACAATAGCGACACGGGTAGTATGAAATTTATTCATTTGATTGCCATCAATTGAAAAAAATTCTTTCATGGTTAATTTAACACCTTTAGTGATTTCATCACCTTGCGTGTAATGAGAATCTTCAATTTCAGTAATTGTAAAAGATTGACCATCAATTTTTGCCAATGATGCTGAATTGCTAACTACTTGATAATCTGCTAATTTTGCTATCTTATTCACCTCCCAACACAGTAAAATGAAATCAAACAAAAATAAAGTAATTCAAAAGTAAAGTGTTGACTAATACATACTGTTTTTTCAATATTTTTAAAAATAATGAAAAAATATGAAAAATAGTCAAAAACATAGAAAATAAATTTAACAGAAAAATTTGACTAATATGATAAAAGAAGAAGAATTGAATCAATGGATAAGTGAATTTCATCCAACAGTCGAAACTGAAATAATTGAGGTATTGCGAGCACGAGTCCAATATGCGATTTTAGATGAATTAAACTACATGGTTTCAAATCAAATAGGAACTGCTGATGAAGTAAAAAAGATCGTATTAGACGAGATTAC
>Ga0115551_1001527_pt1 | contig 14635 bp, 10 predicted proteins | sample COGITO_mtgs_1103_FD_87179 | JGI IMG/M metagenome (GOLD analysis project Ga0115551, IMG submission 87179) | Pelagic marine microbial communities from North Sea - COGITO_mtgs_110321 | ecosystem: Environmental > Aquatic > Marine > Epipelagic | place: Germany:Helgoland, sampling site Kabeltonne... | reverse complement strand
GAGATATCACTAACTTTCAATTCATAAAGATCAGGTAAAGACTTCACTAGACCTTCTGAGCATAATTGTTGGACTAATTTTTCGCCAACTCCATCAAGTTCTAGTGACCTAGCCCAATAGAGTACAGTTCTCTCTAGACGTGATGGGCAATTCATATTTATACATCGAATAAATGCACCATCATGAGTCAAATTCGTTTCACATCTTGGGCACAAAGTAGGAATAACGATTTGAGAATATTCGGGTAAATTTTCATTGAATTGTGCACCATCTGAATGGATTCTACCTTCAATATCTGCAATTGTTGCTTTACCAATGACTGCAACTATTTTTGGTATTACATCCCCTCTCCGAACTAACTTTACCTTATCACCAATTGAAATTTTTAATCTATCGACTTCTCCTGAATTGTGTAAAGTTACATTTTCAACGGTTACGCCAGACACAGTGACTGGTGCGACTCTAGCAACTGGAGTCACTGTACCTGTTCGACCTACCTGCCAATCAACATCCATTAGAACAGTACTCGCCTCTTCAGGAGGGAATTTCCATGCAAGAGCCCATCGAGGGTGATGAGCAGTCATTCCAAGAGAGTCTCTCTTAGATAATAAATCAAGCTTAATCACTACTCCATCTATTTCCCATTCTATGCTATCTCTTTTTTCGGTCCAATATTCTGTAATAGAAGAAATTTTTTCAGTTAATTCTTCAGTGTTATCCGAATTAACAACTGTATTTCCTGCAATTTGTATCCCATTAGATGAAAGCCATTCGTTGGAATCAGAATCATAATTAAAACTTGGAGGCATAGGGCTGTCTGGATGCTTAGAATCTAGTCCCGGAAATCTGACATCGTAGGCAAGAAAAATTAAATCTTCAGGCTTGGCTTTACCAGATTCCTTTGTTTTTTGCCTGAGACATCCAGCGGCGAGATTACGAGGATTGGGAGCAACCGAAGAATATTTTTTCCGAAAAACAGATAATGGCATTATTACTTCACCTCTAATATGGCAATCCCCTCTCCAATTAATGGATTCTGGAACATTAGAAATTCTTCTAGCATTGGCAGTAACGTCTTCTCCTCTTGTACCATTCCCTCTCGTTGCGGCTCTAACCAACCTACCTCTTCTGTATTCTATAGAAAGTGCTGAACCATCAAGTTTTGGCTGACAAACAAACTGTTTTCCACTAGCAGTTGTTTCAGAAACAAAATGGTGAATTTCCTTTATTGTAGTTGCCTTATCTAGGCTGCGCATAGGAAATAAGTGGGTAATTTTTTTACTGCCTGGAACCGAATCTGAACCCACCATTTCAAGTTGAGGGTTATGTGGATCTAATCTTTTCAATTCAGCCCATAGAGAATCGAATTCGGTATCGGAAATTTCAGATATGGCCTGATTGTAATACAGATTTGAATAGTATGAAATTTGCTTAGCAAGCCAAGAAACAAGCGACTGCTTATCTCCGCCGGACGGTCGCTCACCAATCATATCTATTGAGAAGGGGGGTGCGACTTGAATATGCGTATTGAGACTTCAGAAATGTCTTGCATAAGCTGAGGAAGAATGGTGGGCCAGCCAGGATTTGAACCTGGGTCGCGCGACCCCCAGCCGCGAAGTATAGACCAAGCTAACCTACAGGCCCTGTAATTCAATGGGGGTTCTTTGGGTTCAAAGCCCTAACCTAAGTGTAAACTCAGTTTTCACGGGCAATGCTGAACGGTGCAACTTCATCGATTAAATCAATATGAGCAACAAACATTCTACGGCAGCAATATCTTTCCATGCCTAAATTGTCTAAAACAATTTTCGCATCTTCTCCATTTACTACTGCTTCTTTGTATTCTTCGTACTTGTGGGCAATAACTTTCCCACAACTCCAACAACGGACTGGTATCAACATATCTTTTCACCTCACCTGTATGATTTCTGCCATTTGGCACGGGCACCACGACCCATTTGATGTTTAGGTTCTTTGCGTCTTGGATCATTTACGAGAAGACTGCGATCGAATCTTAAGTATTCATTCCTCAGTTCTTCGTCCTCTCCAAGAGCTCCGCCGTTCCATTGAACCAATCCTCGAGCTATAGCAGTTCTAATTGCATCTACTTGACCCATTTGTCCTCCGCCTTGAACGTCTACGACAATATCTACGTCGCTTAAACGACCCATTGCTTCAGCAATTTGTACTGGTTCTAATGCTTTACGACGTGCAAGAGCAGGTTCCATAATGTGGATAGGTTGGTTGTTAACTCGAACACGCCCCTTTCCTTTACGAACGGTAGCACGCGCGATAGCAGTCTTTCTTTTACCACTGGTTTCAACTGAAATTTTACCTTTTCTCTTAGCCATATTTACTGACCTCCCCAACGTGTCGCATCTACACCTAGTGATGATGATATTTCTCCAAGTCGAACAAACTTGACTGGTAATGGACGATCTAGAGCAGATGTATCGCCCCATGTGTGTCCCGAAGGTAATTCTTCTCCTGATAGATTGGCCGGACGACCTATCATTACTCTCAGATCTCTAACTGCATTACGGCCACTACTATTCTTCTGGTAGGGTAACATTCCTCTAACCGTTCTCTTCATTATCTGATCGGGCATTCTAGGGAAAAACGGCCCTTTGCGAGGATGATTTAATTTATACTTAAAATCATAATCTGCTATTACACGAGCTCTCGGCCCTGAAACAATAGCATTTTCAGCATTCAGAACAATTATTCTAACAGGATTGCCGGCTTTCCTAGCAGAAAGTAATTGTTTTGCAACTACACTAGCCAGTCTTCCAAGCACCTTATCAGTAGCGTCGTACACTATAGTTCCGGATTCATCCAAGGATTCTCACCCCCGATCCTTCTGGGTTTTCATTCATTAGTTCACGAATCGTGATTACACGTCCGCCTGCGTCTTCAATTTTAGAGCGGGCTCCAGAACTGACACTGTATGCTGCGACGTTAGGCTTACCTGCTACTTCTCCACTTCCTAGTAATTTACCAGGAACTAGGACCATTCCTTCATTCGCTGCGTATCGCGAAAGACGGCTTAGGTTCGGTTCAGCCCAATTACTGCGACTGGTTTCCAGGCGCAATGCAACGTCTCGCCATAGTGCAGAACCTGTTGACCTGCTCTGGGCCTTTAAATCACCGATTAAGGTGATTAAAGCCGCGTTGGTCTTTCTGTTGTTCTTACTCATATAACTCCCTCGACGTTTCTTAGGTATCGCGGCCACCTGACGACCTGTTATGAATGCTACTACTCGTCAAGTGGGTAATTCGTTGCACTGCGGCCAAGGTGGTTGTTTAACGAAATACAGTTAATTACAGACTTCAGATTTAAAGATTATAATGAAAACCCGTCTCTTTCATCATCATCATCAATACCTGCAATCCTTGTCTGACCTTCGGAATCAACGAATGAACCTGCCTTTACTACTGAACCATAAAGTCCTGACTCAGTGGATGAGGTTCGGTTCAACATACTCTCGCCAAGTGAATTACTCAAATGATTGATTATTGACTGTAGAGCTTCCATTGCTCGGTCTCTTTGATCTGCACCTATTTCATGATCAGAATATCTTGCCTCTTCAAATATCGAGAACAATGTATCTAAATCTTCAGGCGGAGTTATTCCGCCTAACATTGTATTTACAGCATCTTCGAACTCTCTGGTGGTTTCATACACCTTCTTCATAGCCCCTCTACTTCTGAAGAATCTAACTAATTGCTTGTAACAATCAAATATTGTTGCTATGTAATCATTAGAAGCTTTGAGAGACATTAACGAATCTGTTAGAATACCGCGAATAATTTCAATTCTTCTTCTTTCATTGTAATTTCTATACATTATTGCGCCAATTAATAGAGCAAAAGAGAATACAATTCCAAGTACTGTAATAACTCTAAAGGTCCAGAAATTCGTGTCCGAAGAAGCAGCAATATCTCCGAGTATAATTGTGGGAGTGCTATTCAAAAATTCCTCTTGGAAGAATGCCGATTCTTGGAAGTGGACTAACACTCTCCATTGACCGTTCACAGCGAGTTCGTTCCCTTTTGTTTCACCGGGTACTTCTTTACCGCTGTAAACAAAGCTGAAATTGGCTTCACCCTTTTCATTTGTGACAGAGTATTCTACATTATTAGTTACATAACCGGTCCCATTCCAGTATTGGAAAGTGAAAATGACCGTCTCACCCTCTACAGAAACATCAAGTCTATCTCGAAGTATTGATACTTTACCAGTTACAATATCTCCATCTTGATACCCTTCTGCTCTTGCCCAATGGTCTTTCAACAGAATATCGACTTTACTTCTGACAAGTACTTCTATATCCTCGTATGAACCATTCACAACTGGTGTTGTTTCTGCTTTACAGCCACCTGGTAATTCTTTTGTTGGTTCATATGCAATTCTGATTGTTCTAAAACCTTCAAGTTTCTGACCGCTTGGCTCTACTCCTTTTCTACTAGGGTTATCATCAGGATCTCCAGAATACCATTCAATTTCTCCAGTTCCATCTTAGTAATTGCTGTTGCGAAAGGTCTGGTGTTAGTCTCAGGATCTAGATAGATGTTGAGGCACTTACCTCCAACAGGGTTGCCATTAACTTGAGCTAATTTGGCATCTATATGGAATGACTCTTTCAAATAAAGTACTGGGAAAACAGTACCATTCTCAAATCTAAATGTATCAATATCTGTTCGGAAAGGTCCGACTTCTTGCACAGTCATTGTTGAATTAGAGAATACTGGGAAGAATTTAGTGATACTAGAGTTTTTGTATCTATATTGGTCTCCCGTCTCATAAGAATAATAATTCACAGTTACCTTAGCTTGCCCTGCTTGAATATCGTTTAATGGACATACTATTGAGAAGAAACCGTTTGAATCCGTTACGCCTCCGTTACAAGCATTTACGCCCAATTCTGTACCAACCATTTCGTATTGTACTTGAATAGGGCGGTTGGAAAGATTTGTATTCAATTCGTCAACTAATTGTCCAGTTACAGTCATTGGTTTATCGATAGGTTGCCCAGTCAATTGATCTATTTCTGAAGTATAGACAATCTGATTATCGACAGACAGTTGTGTGCCTCCAATCAAGCTAAACCCTTGTCCATTATACTGGAATACCTTGCGGTAATGATCACTATTCAGAACTTGAGCACATGGATCCCATGCCCCTGATATCGAAAGCATTTCTTGGTCTATTGGGTCACAGCCTTCATGCGGTAGATTCTCTGAAAATCTAATAATTACGTTAACTGGCCCGAAACCATCTGGAAGGAATGATTGAGGATCATCTCTCAATAATTGAGGATCTAATAACATGGCATGATTAATCGTTCCAGCATTAGGGCATAAAGTCTTGATTATTTGTCGATGAACTGTTTGTTCGAAATCAACTCCTTCAAGTATCACTAATATTTCTCCACCATTCTCATTACAACCATCCAAAAGTTCACCTTTATCTTTGATTGCAGCTGTTCTATTATCATCTGTCACCTGAGCGGTAAATTCCCAAATATCTCCGCTAGACAATCTGTTTTCAGTAGTACTTTGAAGATCTATGTATGTTCTTGAAACGACCCATAAGTCAATTCCGGAAGAACTACCTTGACGATAAGTATCCCCTGGATAAGTAAAGCTCAAAGAGAAATTTCCTAATTCATGCATTTCATCTATAGTCAAATTAATTTTGAATACCCCGTTAATATCGGTCACTGCTACATCACTAGTACCATCAGCAGACCAAGTATAATTCACTGGAGCGTCTCTGACAGGCTGATATGCATTGTCAATTACTCTTGCTTCAATAGTTGTATTTTGGCCTCGATAAAGTCTAGGTATGGTATTCAATTGGAAGTCTGTTGTACCAATTACTGATACATTCACATAAGCACCTGTGGGTGCGAGGACGGCTGATTGATTGCCTGTGAAGTAATAATTAGAGTTTGTAAAGTCAGCACGAATACCATATACTCCTGCAGGATATTGTGAATACCATGTCCAATTGTAATCGAACACTGCTTCGCCATTTATCATATCTGGAACTCTAGCGAATCCGGTCTCTTGAGAACCTGCAAATACTCCATTTTTATCGATATCAACCTGTAATGCCATGGCATCATGTGGCCAAGCAGTCATTGTTCGATTCCAAACGGTTCCAAAAACTCTGAATGTTTCACCAGTAAACATCTCAGGTACAATTTCACATCGCACCTCACTAGCAGGATCTAATGGATTGATTGGTCCGCACGGAGGTACGTTGAAGTCACCTCCATTTTGCATTGCAATGAACCAGTGTGTACCATTTGACGATATAAATGAGCGTAAATTTGCCGCTTCACCTGTAAGTCCTTGAGGTGTTCCATCCCAAAGCATAGGATATTGTTTACCGAGACTTACATCGCTGTATTCTAGACCCGCATTAGCTAAGGACGGGGCATGGAATAAAGCTCTCCAAGCGCCGAATGAAGCCCCAGTAAATTGAGTGGAGTCATAGAAGTAAACCGGGCGAATTGAAGGAGTAATAATATCCGCTTCAACATACATTCGATGCATCGATCGTATTGCAAAAGAGTCTGTCGTATCTCCTTCTAGATATGGCCAAGGCATTTTTCCACCTAAGTCCGGACGAGATTCTCCGATGAACATATAATCTCCAATTGGCAAACTTGTGTTTGTATATTCATACAATCCAACAACACTATGAGACTTTGAGGTATTATCCCAAACAATTTCTTCGTACGCGCCGGGAACCTTTCCTGGACCGTTATCTATAGTTGAATTCCATTGTACTTGCTTCCAAACACCTTGGCTACCACTTGTTTGAACGAATGATAATGATACCCATCCGCCTGAATCTGCTCTATATCCATAGCCATATCCATCGAATATAGTTGGATGTGTCAGGTTACCAAATGGGCCTCCATGTACTGTGAATGAAATTGGAGCATGTGATAATTTATTGTCGAATATTCCTCTGTCCCAATCTGCAGCATAATGTACCTTATAATCAACGAATAATGGTTGTTCATCGCTACGGAAGTAAGTCCAAGCAACATAATCGATTGTTGTATTTGCTCTAACTTCTGTAGGTACTGGTTGAGTAGAGGAACCATCGTGTAAGAACATTTCAGTTACTTCAGCATAGACATGATATGTTGTGTTAGAACCAACTGGTAAATCTTCCGGGAATAAGAATTGCCCTACTACGAACTTTCCGTCCTCATCTGTCAAAACATCTACCGTTTCAACAGCAGAAGTGCCATTCCTAGTCCAAGCAATATGTACTTGTACCGGTAAATTTTCCGCAGGTGCGAAAACTCCTTGATCTAAGTCTAACCAACTCACAGTACCATTAAATTTAGCTGCATACAGGTTATCTAACCATAATACATCAGGTGACGTAAGAGTAATTCTAGTTGGAATCTTGTCATCTTCGTCTAAGATACCATCATTGTCGCTATCCCAATCTGATGAGCTACCATTTTCTTCTTCTAACTGATCCCAATCTGTATCGACGCGACTATCGTTGTCGTCATCTTCGTCTATTGCATCGGGTCCTGTGTTTGGATCAGCGGGATTTGCAATACCCTCTCCGCCACCAAAGTCATCATGATCCCATGGGTTAGTAGATTCACTACCATATCTAGAAGGCCAAAGCATAATCTCATCTTCGTCTTTCATTCCATCTGAGTCATCGTCTAAATCAATATCATCTCTTAGACCGTCATTATCGTGATCCCATGCCGAGATAAATGGAGTTGCTGTATTAAGTTCTATCAAATTAGATCTACCATCTCCATCCCAATCGTCATCTTTCCAATTTACGACCCCATCATTATCATGATCCCAGGTCATCTGCTCTTCACCAACAAAGCAAAGCAATTCTTGATCGGAATCTAAGACGCCATTGTTATCATCATCTGGGTCTTCTCCATCTGGAATACCATCATTATCATTGTCAACATCATAATATTTCGGATTCAAAAGACCTTGCCCGAGAACTCCCTTATCGTGAACGGCTTGGAACCATCCGTCTTCATCGGGATCTGTATCTGTCCCATCATCATCATTGTCCTCACAATTTGAGCCTGTATAGAAATTACCTGGAGGGATTGTTCCTGTATCATCGTCAAGATCGTCATTACTGTCTACCTCAAAATAATCCCAAATACCATCTGAATCGTCATCCACGTCCCAATGGTCGTAAACGCCATCAAAATCATCATCTAAATCTGCAGTATCATTAAACAAGCATTGGGGCTCCATATTTCCAGTAACAGGTGCGCCGCAGTCATCATCTGGATCAACGTCATTATTGAGTAAATCTGCTCTTTCATCAGGGAAGAAATTAGCATTCGAATCTGCCGTCCACTGGAAGAATCCGTACGTTAATCCTATGTAAGCAATCCAAAGATCACGATTATCTTTCATTTGATTATATGTAACCGCTGCAGTTGGGCTTACTCCACTCTGTGGATCGAATGTGAAATGGAAGCAATTTTTATTGCAAGTCCATTGGCCTTGTGAATTACTTCCATTGTAAGCACCATCACTGTAATCAGGATCTGCTCTAGTGCTGTAAGGATATGTATATTCAACTTGGTTAGCCCTAGTTGGTGTAACTAAAGGTGCTCCAAAGTACCAAGCATAAAATATACCACATTCATGATCTATTGCTTGTGGCGCTTGAGGAACATAAATCCAGAATAATGTTGCACCACAAGTATTGTCATCAAAGCTACCACCCATCTTGATATCATTGACATCTAATAATCCATCATTACCTTCGTCTTGATCCCACCAATCTGGTAATCCGTCACCATCTTGGTCTACATCTATTCCATTAATCAAAGAATCTCCATCAATATCAATATCAAAGTGATTACCTCCATTGTAGGGACTCCATTTTTGAATTACGTGCCAATACAGCTCAGGAATCTGTCCACTCGCTGTAGGATTTGTTTCGTCGAATCCATTATAATCCAAAACGAAACCATTGTCTGAAGTAAATGGGTTGAACATCCATGTTTGATTCCAATACATCTCGTAAACTATTGCAACTGCGTATAATTGGTCATCAGAAGAACCGTCTAGTAAATCTCCATCGCTAGTAGGATAGCTGTTGTCAAACGGATCGGTCGCATCTAAGTCTTGGATACCACAGTTTCCATCATCAGGATCATAATAGTCAGAAATACCATCATTATCATCATCCCAATCTTCGTCATTGGGTAATCCGTCCCCGTCTACATCTGTATCGATATCATTCGGGCCGTCGTCACGATATTTTGAACCGTTTAATAAATGTAAATCATTATCGTCATCAAGGTCACAGTTATCGTCTATATCTAACCAATCGAAAATACCATCATTATCGTCATCAATATCGTCCCAATTATTTATTCCATCTTCGTCCCAATCATTGAATCCAGTATATGATTTACGCATCAAATAGCAATTGTCATCCGGATTAGAGGGATTTGGATTAGTAAGGCTAGGGCAATCCCAAGTATCAACAGTGCTTTGAGGGACAGTTGGGAATATATCTTCTTCATTGATTACCCCATCGTTATCTAAGTCCCACGGTAGATCACTTGAATCTGTTAGAGTTCCACCGACTGTGTTATCCGGGATTGGGACACCACCTAAATCAGTGTCCAACCAGTCCCAAATCAAATCATAATCTTGATCAATTACTCTGTAACGATCATCATCTAAATCTCTATCATAATCGATTTCACAATCTACTCCTGGAGTCATTATACTACCATCGTAGAATGGCTGATTAGGTATTGGATAATCGCCTGATGCATCTAAATTTGTGTCGGTTTGAAGACAGGTGTCAGGAATCCCATCATTATCGTCGTCAACATCGTACATATCTGCTAACCCATCATTGTCATCATCGGTATCTGAAGAATCCGGGGAGCCATCATTATCATTATCGGGATCTAGGAAATTAGGTATACCATCACCATCTAAGTCACCATCCACTATGGAAGAAAATGCTTGCACTTTAGGGTGCCAAGCTTTTTCTCTTTCCACAAAATCAACTCCCCCTACAAAATCTCCGTAATAATCGCTACCAGTGTATGCTGATTGTAATACTGAAATATTTCCATTGGTTATTTGAGAGAGAGCAAAGTTTTGATATGAAATTTCTGCTGTAGAATTAAATTGTTGACAAAAGGTGTAAGCAGCATCACAGGGGAATTGACTTGTTCCTGCTGGAACCGGAGAAATTGGTGAACTAGAAAATACTCCGCCTTGGGCTACAACGGAATGATCTTCTCCTGCGGGATCTTGGTTAACCCAAATAATCGTATCACCAGTTTCGATAGTAAGATTTTCTGGGACTAGAATGCCAGCATTCGCCATAACTACAAAATGAAGCGTTGGTCCAGAATCCCATTCTACCCAATCATTCCAAAGATTATTTTCTGTTATGTTTGAGGTTATTTCAGAGTTCCAAGGGTGTGCATCCCATAGGTCAGGTACTGAATCGCCATCGTCATCTAAATCGAAATAATCTTGAATTCCATCGCTATCAAAATCACAAGGCCATGTAAACTGATCTATACGGCCATCATTATCATCGTCTTCATCATAAGATCCTTTTCCATTACCATCAATATCTTCATCAGTAACTCCATCATTATCATGATCTAACAGATTCTGATCTATTCGATAACCAGTACCTACAACTGTTTGAGTCCAAGGGTGAATCGCTGTTGGGATTACATAACGGTCTTCTGTGTTATTCTTTGGATCGGCTCCCTGTGACCAGTCAATAGGGCCTTCTAGTAATCCATCATTATCATCGTCCCAATCAAATTCATCCTGAATCCCATCGTTATCATGATCAAAAGGATCTGTTCCGTAACAACCATCGAACCTTTCAATTAAGTCAGAGATGCCGTCATTATCGTCATCTAAATCGTTCAAATCGGAGATTCCATCATTGTCGTGATCTTCAGTATCTGTTTCTTCTAGCAAGAACCCATAACTTGGATCAATGGCTAAAGCGGCTGGATCGGAGATCTTTCCGTACATGGAAAGAGGGTCATGATACATTGGGTCGCTGAATGCAGGATGAGAGAATGGATTTTCGGCGCCTGGTTGCATTTCATTATTTTCAGACATAGGTCCATCTGCAACATCTATTTGTTGAAATGCTGTCCTCTTAATCACGGGCCCCCACTCAGATTCTTCTTCTGAATATGGTTCGAAATCTTGGAAGGAATACATCTGAGTGCTGAATAACATTATGAAAACCATTACTCCTGCAACAATACTTTTTTTCGAGCCTTCTAGGCTAATATTTTCTTGTAACTTTCCTTTCATCGCGACCACCGAAGTATATTTCCTAAATGTAATCCATTTATCAACGCACACCCTAAGTTGAGAGTGAATGTATCAAGGAGGCGTTTTAGTATCAAAGTACAAGATTACCTTGGATTAAAATGGAGGATTAAATTCGGAAGCCTCGATGGTGTCTTTACGAACTGTTATGAATTCAAAAATTCATCGTGCTACTGTAACTGAAGCAGATATAAATTATATCGGTTCTATTACCATAGATGAAGAGTTGGTTGAAGCCGCAAATATTTCAGAATGGGAAAAAATAGAGGTTCTAAATATAACTAATGGGTCGAGGCTAGAAACCTATGTAATTTTAGGTGAAAGAGGGAGTGGTGAAATTTGTATAAATGGTGCTGCTGCACATCTTGTAAACCCCGGAGACTTGGTAATTTTAGTGACTTATAAGACCATTGAAGAAGAAAAAATTAATCAGCATTTACCTACTATAATTCATGTAAACGGAAGGAATGAAATTATCGATATTAATTGATTATGCACGGTGATAAGGTAATCCTTTGATTATTGTACAAGCGCGATATAATTGCTCTAAAAGAACTACTGCGGCTAACTCATGTGGAAGTGTAATTTTTCCTAAAGAAAGTGACTTAAGATCTCCTCCATACGACCCGAATCCTCCTGGTGGGCCTACAACTAAATGTACAGAGCTGGTTGATATTCTCCACTCTTTCATTTTTTCAGAATATCCTATACTATCAAGATTCTCTCCTTTTTCTTGTAAAAGAATCACTTTATCGTTGCCTGCTTTCTTGATTACATCATCCAAATAAGAACCTGGGTCAGTTTTATTTCTATGTTCAACTATTTGCACGCCATTAGAAGTTAATCTATTTGCATAATCGGAAATTGCTGACCTAAATGATGAATCTTTGGCCTTACCATGTAAATGAACAAATACACGCCCCATGACTCTCGCATAGATAAGTACCCTTTCATTATTCGCAAAGCATCAAGAAAGAGAACCTTGACGCAGGAGCGATAATCGTGAGTTGGTGGCCATTCAAAAAGAAAGAAAAAAAGGTTCATGACAATCTCCATATCAAAGGCACTAAATTGTGGTTACAAGATTTAAGAGAATTATGTGAAATCAACTTTGATAATTATGCCGAAGGTCAAAGGCTGATTCGACAAATGCAAGTCGAATGGACAGATTCGCACCAAAAAGGTGATGTTTCAAATGAGTTATTGGCAGGATTAGACCGAAGATGTTTCAGGCTTTTAAGGGCCGATGCTGATGAATGGTTGAAGTGGTTAGATGACGAAGATTTTTGGGCACCAGGCTGGGGCATAGAATCAACAGAGTGATTGTTGTGTGGAGTTGGATCTTATTATTCTCGATACTAGGGGTAACTGTTTTTTGGTATAGTAGAAAACAGCCCTTTCCCGAAATAAGTGGTTTTTTTGCGGCTATTTTGTTAATTACTGCTGCGATTTTGTGGATGGCGACAGGGGCTCCGAGAGGCGGAGGGAATGAATTAGCCCCTGCTTACATATCGACGTTTATTGGTGGTTGTGCAGTAATATATGGAGTAATAAAAATGTCAGTTAGCGACGATGATGTCATCGTTGCCCCGTTCGGAGGAATACTATTTTGTATAGGTTCAATAACTCTTCTCACTGAAAGATGGGACGAGGCTGGACAAATAGAACAAATAGGCTCGTTTATCTTAGCTTCAATACTAGTGGCTTTAGAAATTTATCTTGTATTTAGGGGATTAATAATCGGCGTCCAAGGAATTTCATGGTCGAAATCAGGATTGAGGCAAATCAGCCGAGGTTTAATTCATGGAGATAACGGCGCTATTGCCCATTTTGAAAGGTCATGGGATATGGATAAACAGTGGATTAATGCCATGAGTCATTCTGCGTTAGCGCTTATTTACGAAAAAGAAAATGATGAGGAATCTAGATCTGTACATGTAATAGAATTAGAGAAAATTGGTGGATGGGAAGCTGTAGATAAATCATGGATTGAAACCATAAAAAAACATTTAGATTTGAATTAATATCTGGGACAATTGTTCTTAATCATTAACCCTTCCGGAATACAATATGGTTCGGATAACTAAGGTTCATACTGGTGGTGGTGACGGTGGAGAAACCTCTCTTGTAGATGGTTCCCGTGTAGGTAAGGAACACCCTAGAGTTGCTATTTATGGCACAATTGATGAGGCTAACTCTGCAATAGGTATAGTTCGTGCAGAGATGAATAGGACTGATGTTATTGGTATTCCTAACAAACGTCTTATTGAGGCTAATCAAATGCTTAGTATTATTCAACAAGAATTATTCGATGTTGGTGCTGAATGTGCTTGTCCACCAGGAGGAGTCCCAGAGCAGATGTCGATAATTGGAACAGATGCTGGTGAACGATTGGTAAACGAGATGGATTACATGTTGGAAGATTTAGAGCCCTTGTCATCATTCATACTCCCGACAGGGAATCCGATAGTAGCGCATTTACACATGGCTCGAACTATTGTTCGAAGGGCTGAAAGAGATGCTTGTACTCTTCGTGAGGAAGTTAGACATGAAGTTATTAGCTACCTCAATAGACTATCAGATCACTGTTTCGTTCTCTCTCGCTGGCTTACCGGAGAAGAGGGTGAAACTCTTTGGACTCCACTCGGAAAAAGATAGGGTGGAATAATTGAGCATCGAATCAGCTGGGTTCGAAGGAGCATTGATTAGTTTATCATTGATAGTCGCTATTGGTGCTCAAAATGCATTTGTAATACGACAAGGATTATCTGATAGGCATGTTTTCTTAGTCTGTACAATTTGTGCTTTTTCAGATGCTACATTGATTAGCCTAGGTGTTTTTGGATTTGGAGAGATTATATCGAATTCTGAAAATTTATCTGGACTAATAAAATGGTTTGCTATTTCTTTTTTGGTGGTTTATTCTATGTTGAGATTCAAGGCGGCTTATGCAGGGAATGTTTTGCATATTGGTGATGAAGAGGTTATTGTGAGTGCCAAGAAAACTGCAATTATTACTCTGGGTTTCACTTGGCTAAATCCCCATGTTTACCTAGATACTACTGTATTGCTAGGTACTGCTTCATTACAGTTCCAAGGTGATGAAAAAATTGCATTCGCTATTGGAGCGGTGGCTTCTTCGTTTCTATTTTTTTATAGCCTTGGTTTTGGTGCCCGACGTTTAGCACCGTTTTTGAAAACTGAGAAGGCATGGAAAATCATTGATTTGTTAATAGGCGTAGTTATGCTATGGATTGCTTGG
>Ga0115551_1001514_pt1 | contig 14683 bp, 15 predicted proteins | sample COGITO_mtgs_1103_FD_87179 | JGI IMG/M metagenome (GOLD analysis project Ga0115551, IMG submission 87179) | Pelagic marine microbial communities from North Sea - COGITO_mtgs_110321 | ecosystem: Environmental > Aquatic > Marine > Epipelagic | place: Germany:Helgoland, sampling site Kabeltonne... | reverse complement strand
TGCTTGCCATGTTATATCGCAAGCTTGTATGGCTTCCTGCAAAAAATAAAGGCAGTAGCACACCGCAAAAAATTCGAGATGCGCTAGACCTTAATTTAGACGAATGCCAAGACCTAAAGCAACGCCGTGTCATTGAAACCAACGTTAGCCAAAAAGAGCTTGATCAATCACATTCTCGGGTTGCTCTGTGGCTCTCGGTAATTGGTGGTGTCGCAGTGGTCGGTGGCTGTTCATTAATCTATTTGATGACGGAAGGCTCAACGCAGGCATGGCCAATGATTATTTTATATTTTACCATTATGCATACCTCGTTTGTATTGTGGGGAATGGTTAATTTGGCTCAGGCTATGTCATCGCGATTACCCTATTTTAAAGTCCTATAGCGCTAATACACTTTTTTATAACCTGCTATCTCGGTAGGTTTTTCTTATTTTATTTCTGTATATTTATTCTCGTAGAATTAAAAACTTGTTCTAAATCAGTATTTTAACGCTCTAAAATAGAACGTTATTAAACCTCCGCTTTATATCAAAAAATAACTCTGAAATAGCTTGATATGTATCATCTAAAAGCTAAGTCAGCATTATGTCTCAAGGCCTTTCCCTTTATACTTTTTTCATTGATTTAAAAATGAACAAAGAAAAAACGAGGCGTTTTCAATATGACAATTAAGCGTTTAATTTCAACTGCAATAACCGTCATGATCGTCAGTGCTGCGGTGATGATGTCGACCTTGAGCCATGCTGAAATCCCCAGTCACGAACGCCAACAAGAACTTACCCATTTACTAAAACAAGACTGTGGCTCTTGCCACGGTATGACAATGAAAGGCGGCTTAGGTCCAGCCCTATTGCCAGAAAATCTAGCTGATACCCCGAATTATATTTTAGTGAATACCATTAAATACGGCCGTGAAACATTAGCCATGCCTGCCTGGGATAATATTTTAACAACTGCAGAAATTGAATGGCTGGTTGCCGAACTTAAAGATGGCCGCTTTTTAGGAAAAGCCGATAGGAAAAATAATTGAGAGCTAATGGATAACATCATGAAGACAACACTTAAATACAATGTATTAACTGGGTTGATTGCCACGGCCTCTCTTTTGACTGGCTGCGCACTGAGTTCATCCCCCATTTCACAATCAGGCTTACAGCCAGCGTCACAAACTGTCGCACAAACAGTAGAAACTATCGCCACAGGTGATCTCGGTGTCATTGTCGAGCGCGCTACAGGCTCGGTTCAAATTGTGAATACCACAAGCCAAACCCGCTTGGCTCGCATCAGCGGGTTAGGGGATTTATCTCACGCTTCCATCGTCTATTCTCGCGACGAGCGCTTCGCTTATGTCTTTGGCCGTGATGGCGGGTTAACAAAAGTTGATATCACAAAACAACAAATCGACAAACGCATAATGCAGGCGGGTAACAGCATTGGTGGAGCCATTTCCCAAGATGGAAAATTGGTGGCGGTATCAAATTATACCCCCGGTGGCGTGCGTATTTTTGATAGCGAAACCCTAGAACTTAAATTCGATCTACCCGCCATAGGTCGTGACGGCAAGCAATCTAAAACGGTGGGCTTAGTCGATGCACCAGGTCAACAATTCGTTTTCAGTCTGTTTGATAGCGGTGAAATCTGGATCGTTGATCTTGATTCTGGCAAACCCATTATTACCAAATTCTTTGATATAGGCCAAAAACCTTACGATGCATTAATGAGCCCAGACGGCCGTTATTACATTGCCGGATTATTCGGTGAAGACGGCATGGCTATGTTGGATTTATGGCATCCAGAAAAGGGCGTCACACGTATTTTGCCAAACTACGGCATGGGCGAAAAGCGTCTGCCAGTTTATAAAATGCCTCATCTAGAAGGCTGGGCTATCTCGGGCAATCGTGCTTTTGTTCCCGCAGTAGGGCGTCACGAAGTATTAGTCTTAAACATGACAACGTGGGAACAAGAAGCTGCAATTCCCGTGCACGGCCAGCCTATCTTCGTAATGGCTCGCCCTGATGGTCGCCACGTATGGGTGAATTTCGCTTACCCCGATAATGACACACTGCAGGTAATCGAGACCGAAACGTTAAAAATCATTCATGAGAAAAAGCCCGGAAAAGCCGTACTGCATATGGAATTTAATCCACGCGGTGAAAAAGTGTGGGCATCGGTACGCGACGAAAATAAAGTTTGTATTTACGATACCAATACTTTCGTTGAAGAAAAATGTTTCCAAGCAGACAGCCCAAGCGGAATATTTTTCACCAATCGTGCGCACATTATCGGGCTATAAAAGGCTTTAGGAATAACATGACATGAAGTTATTAGAGCAGCAACTTATCGACGAATACCAAAAAGACTTGCCCGTCTGTTCGCGTCCGTATTTGGAGGTGGCCAAACGTTTAGGTGTCACTGAAAGTGATGTGGTTTCTGCACTAAAACGATTAAAAGAAAACGGAACACTCTCGCGTATTGGCCCCGTATTTAATCACAAAAAAGCGGGTGCTAGCACCTTGGCCGCCATGGCTGTACCCGAGGCAGTATTAGCGGAAGTGGCCGAGCGTGTAAACGCTTTTGAAGGGGTTAATCACAACTATGCGCGTGAACATAAATTTAATCTTTGGTTTGTTGTTACCGCACCTGACCAAGATCAATTACAGGCAAGTCTGAAAGCGATTGAATTAAGTGGCGGCTATAAAGTGATGTCGTTACCCATGGTGAAGAGTCATTTCATCGACTTAGGTTTTAAAGTGAAGTGGCAGTGATGGGGGTAAAGACGATGGATGACATTTCGCAGTTACGTTTGCGCAAAGCGATACAAAATGGTTTACCGCTTACCGAACAGCCTTATTTAACGCTAGCTCAAGAGCTTGGTTTAACTGAAAGCCAAGTGATGCAAGCCATCACTGACTGGCAGAATGATGGCATGATTAAACGCTTTGGTTTAGTCGTTAAACATCACAGCTTAGGCTACACCGCCAACGCGATGGTGGTATGGGATATTCCCGAAGATAAGGTTAACAACGTGGGTGAGCTTCTTAGTTCATGTGATGCCGTGACCCTGTGTTATCAGCGCCCGCGCCAGCTGCCAGAATGGAATTACAACCTGTTCAGCATGATCCATGGCCAAGACAGAGAAACGGTATTACAGCAGTTAGCCTCAATAACAGAGCAACACGATTTAGCAGATTTCAAACGCGATGTTTTATTCAGCTACAAATTATTTAAACAATGCGGTGGCCAATATGTGCAAGCTTCTCACGAGTTAGCTTCAAAGGGCCTGACCTTCAAGGAACAATCATTATGAGCGCAGCTATAAATACAGAGCTAAAGAAAGAACTCAAAAAAGAGTTAAGCAAAGAGTTAAGCAAAGAGTTAAGCGAACTAGACAAAAAATTAATTAACTTGCTACAAGACGGCTTCCCGCTAACCCCGCGCCCATTCAATACCGTTGCTCAACAACTCACCAAAGAAGAATTAACGATCACCGAAGTGGACGTCATGCAGCGTATCCAAGCCTTATTAGACGAAGGTATGCTCAGTCGCTTTGGCCCCATGTATCAGGCCGAACGTATGGGGGGCGGCTTAACATTAGCCGCAATGACCGTGATCGAAGAAGACTACGGCCGCGTCACAGAACAAGTCAATGCCTTCCCGCAAGTTGCGCATAACTACCGCCGTGAACACGAACTTAATATGTGGTTTGTATTAGCTACCGAAAGCCCAGAAGAAATTGAAGACTGCATTGAAGAGTTAGAAGCAGCCACAGGCTATCACGTATTTAATATGCCAAAAGAGGAAGAGTTTTATGTCGGACTTAGATTTGCACTGTAAGAATTCAAACTCTAATAACGTCGTTGATATCGACAGCTTCAATCCCAAGGCTAAGTCTCCTTTTTCAAATAAGGACACATCAATATCCACAACTGACACAGTAAAAATCGACTTCATTTTAACCGAAGTTGATCGCGCTCTTGTCGTGGCGACCCAAGAAGGTCTTCCGGTTAGTGAACGCCCTTACCAGATTGTTGGCGAAAAAATTGGCATCTCAGAAGACGAAGTCATCTGTCGCTTAGAAAAAATGTTAGAGCGTGGAGTTATTCGCCGTATCGCCGTAGTCCCCAATCATTATCGCATTGGCTTTAAAGCCAACGGCATGACGGTATGGAATGTAAAAGATAGCGATGTAAAACGCTTAGGCCGCCAAATTGGCGAGCTGCCTTACGTGAGCCATTGTTATCAGCGCCCACGTCATGAGCCTTACTGGTCGTACAATTTATTTGCCATGGTTCACGGCACCGAGCGCGCACAAGTAGAGGAACGAGCAGAAAAACTAAAAGCACTATTAGGTGATGCTTGCTTAGGCAGCGAGATTTTATACAGCTCAAAAATCCTGAAAAAAACCGGTATGCGTCTTTCAAAGAAAGATGATAACGCCAGTGAATCAAAAAAGACTGAGGGGAAATAATATGTTTCGCATTACCCAATACATGAAAACACTGCACGCGCCCACTCCGGTTGGTCCATCAATAAAGCCACCCGGCCCCGTTGTTATTTGGAACTTGATTCGCCGTTGTAATTTAACGTGTAAGCATTGTTACTCCATCTCAGCGGACGTCGACTTTAAAGGGGAGCTGTCTACCAACGAAGTCTACACCGTCATGGACGATCTAAAAGAATTTAAAGTACCAGTATTAATTTTGTCTGGTGGAGAGCCACTGTTACGCCCAGACATTTGGGATATTTCAAAGCGTGCCAAAGACATGGGTTTTTATGTTGGTCTTTCTACTAACGGCACCTTAATCGACGAATCAAATATCGAAAAAATCGTTGCTGCAAAATACGATTACATCGGCGTCAGTATTGATGGTATCGAAGCGACTCATGATGAATTTCGTCAGCGTAAAGGCGCCTTTAAAGAATCAATGCACGGTATCAAACTGTGCCAAGAACGAGGTATTAAAGTCGGCTTGCGCTTCACCTTAACCCAAGATAACGCCCACGAATTACCTTTGATCTTAGATCTAATGGACGAATACGATCTGGATAAATTTTATCTTTCCCACCTGAACTACGCCGGTCGTGGTAAACGTAATCGCAAGCGTGATGTCTTTCATCAAATGACCCGCGATGCTTTAGATATGATCTTTGAACGCAGCTGGAACGAATTAAAGCAAGGCATCGAACGAGAATACGTGACAGGTAATAACGACGCCGACGGCCCTTATTTATTGCAGTGGGCAGAAAAAAATGTCCCTGAAGAAGTTGAAGCATTGCGCCAGCGTTTAGAAAACTGGGGCGGAAATTCCTCGGGCGTAAACATCTCAAACATCGACAACCTTGGTAATGTTCACCCAGATACTTTCTGGTGGGATTACAATCTAGGCAACGTGCGTGAGAAAAAATTCTCTGAAATCTGGGCTAACCCAGAAGATGAATTAATGAAAGGCTTCCGCATGTCGCCACGCCCAGTAAAAGGTCGTTGTGGTACCTGCCAGTATTTGAAAATCTGCGGTGGCAATACTCGCGTGCGTGCGTATTCATTAACCGACGATCCGTGGGCGGAAGATCCAGCCTGTTATTTATCCAATGCAGAAATCGGCGTTGAAACCGAAGAAGAAGACCGTATGCCACTCCCTAGTCACGAAGCAAGAACCGAGCATGTCGCCGCTGTAGAAAAGCCGCAACAGTTTATAAACGCAGTGAATCTCTAAGTGAAAGATAAATGTCTTTAAAAAATAAAGAGAATCTGTAGGAGTTTTGATGATGTCAGAGATACAAGAAGCAGGAAGTAAAATAATGGTGAATGTGGTCTTACCCTCGCATATCATGTCACGCATTCCACAGCTGCAACCCGGCCAAGTCGCCTTAGTCGGTGCTGGCCCAGGTGACCCAGGTTTATTAACCTTAAACGCCTTAATGCTGATTCAACAAGCTGACGTATTAGTTTGCGACCGTTTAGTTTCCGACGAAATCGCCGCACTAAAGCCGGCCAAGGCCGAATTAATAAATGCTGGAAAAAGCTGTAAAGAGCACGTGCTAACCCAAGAGCAAACTAATCAAGTATTAGTGGATCAAGCCAAGCTAGGCAAGCGCGTCGTGCGTTTAAAAGGCGGCGACCCGTACATCTTTGGCCGTGGTGGCGAAGAGGTCGAATTCTTAATGGATCACGAAATAGAAAGCATCATCGTCCCCGGCATTACCGCAGCATCCGGTTGCTCGGCTTATGCAGGATTTCCGTTAACCCATCGTGACTTCGCTCAATCAGTAACACTTGCCACGGGTCATATAAAACACGATGGAAAATTAGAGCTCGATTGGAAAGCCCTCGCCAGTAATGACAGAACCGTCGTGTTCTACATGGGCCTTAATAACGCCCAATTAATTTCCGACAGCCTGCAAGCAGAAGGGCGCGAGGCCGATACCCCAGTAGGATTAATAGAACGCGGCACGACCTTACAACAACGCACCGTATTCACAACGTTAGGGGCATTACCACAAGCCATTATAGATAATGGTTTAAAGCCACCGACAATGATGATTGTAGGCGAAGTCGTTACGATTGCAGAAAAAAATGCCAAGAAACAAGAAAAGATAAATGCAAAGAAAACGGCTGAAAAAGCAGTTCGAAATTCTGAAAAAAATAATCTAGCCCAAGCCTAAATTGCAGGGAGTGGGCTTGTACAGCTTTTAAAGGCTAAGGAAAAAAGATGTTAAAAAATAAACGATCAATGCTAGGGAAAATAGCGATTGTAGGTGCAGCGATGAGCGTTTCTGCTTTTTCTGTACAAGCATCAGGCGTAGGTGATGTAGTTTCTAAGGTCGAAGTAGATTACAGCAAACACTGCGCTGCCTGTCATGGTTCAGAACGTTTAGGTGCAATGGGTCCCGCATTACTGCCTGATAATTTAAAACGTTTGCGTAAAAACAACGCAACAACGGTAATAGCAGAAGGGCGTACCGCCACACAAATGCCTGCGTTTAAACATATTCTAGACGCAGACCAACGCCAAGCGCTCGTTGATTATATTTTTACACCACCTAAAGTGATACCAAACTGGACTGAAAAAGACATACTGGCAACGCAAGTGGTCACTCACAAACAAGGTGAGCTTACGAATAAACCCGTATTCGAAGCCGACCTAATGAATTTGTTTTTAGTCGTAGAAATTGGCGATCACCACGTAACCGTTTTAAACGGCGATACGTTTGAACCCATACATCGTTTCAAAAGCCGCTTTGCATTACATGGCGGCCCCAAGTATTCCCCTGATGGACGTTATGTGTATTTTGCCTCCCGCGATGGCTGGATTACAAAATACGATATTTATAATCTAAAAGTCGTAGCCGAAGTACGCGCCGGTATTAATACCCGCAACCTAGCCATTTCATCGGACGGTAAATCGGTCATGGTCGCCAACTATTTACCAAATAACTTAGTGATGTTCGATGCTGAAAATCTCGATATGTTAAAAATTTATCCCGTAATGAATAGCGAAGGTAAAACCTCACGGGTAAGTGCGGTGTATAACGCACCACCACGCAATACATACATCGCGGCTCTCAAAGATTTAAAAGAAGTCTGGGAAATTCCATATCCAGTGGAGGGGAAATCTTCTACCGTGAGAAAAATAGCAGTAAACGATTACCTAGATGACTTCTTCTTCGACCCAGATTACAAACTTCTCATAGGTGCATCTCGTGACGCTGCAGGCGGCCAAGTTGTCGATCTAGATTTAGGCAAGGTAGTTCACAGCATTCCATTACCAGGAATGCCACACCTAGGTTCAGGTATTACTTGGGATTACCCGATTAAAAATGAAAAAGGCTTATTAGAAATGCGACAAGTCTTAGCCTCGCCAAACCTAAAAGAAGGCAAGGTATCGGTAATCGATATGAAAACATGGAAAGTAATAAAAGAAATCAAAACCGAAGGCCCAGGTTTCTTTATGCGCAGCCATGAAAACTCACCTTATGCTTGGGTGGATGTATTCTTTGGCCCTAACAAAGATAAAGTCCATGTAATCGATAAATCGACGTTAGAGATTGTGAAAACCCTACGCCCATCACCGGGTAAAACCGCCGCCCATGTTGAGTTTAATAAAGATGGCAGCAAGGTAATTCTAAGTATTTGGGATATGGATGGCGAAATCATTGTTTATGACGCCAATACATTAGAAGAAGAAAAACGCCTGCCCATGGTGAAGCCTTCTGGCAAATACAATGTATGGAATAAAACCCAGTATGAGCGGGGGACTAGTCATTAAATCAACTAGTTAATACGATATAAAATACCGTGTTTTAAATGATTGACGACAATGCCACAGCCCTTATGAATAAAAGCCTGTGGCATTTTTGTGAAAGTGCTATCAATGCCTCTTAATTGACGCTAACTATTCAAATAAACACAAACACCACACTCAACGAAATCAAGCCAATACCACATAATTCTTGGCGGCTTACTTTCTCTTTAAAGTAAAACACCGACAGCAATAGCATAAACACCATTTCTAACTGCCCCAATGTTTTCACTATGGCCACGTGCTGTAAACTCATCGCACTGAACCAGCCAATTGAACCTAATGCACTGGTGATGCCAATAAACCACGCTGTTTTCCTGTGTGACTTAATCTTAATTAATTGTTCGCTTTGTGTCTTTTTGATGGCTATGTAACAAATAGCAGACTGTAAAATCAACATAAATACTAAAGTGACGGAGGCACTTAGTAATAATGGTAAATTCAATATCAAGCTGGCCTCCCGTAAACTTAAGCTGGTAAACGCAAACAATACCCCTGAACCAATTCCATAGAATAATGCCTTCTTGGGAATTGATGATAATTGCCTAATGTTGATTTTCGATAACAATGCAATGCCAATAACGCCTAAGCCCACGGCAATCCAGCCTAATTCTGACAAGTAATCTTGAAAGAAGATTGCGGCAAACAATCCCGCCATTATTGCTTCGGTTTTGGAAAAAGCGATAGCGACTGAAAAATTACGGTACGAAAACAAACGCACCACAAATGCGGTGGCTAAAATTTGAGCGACGGATGCTATTAAGACAAATACCCAGAATTTTAGTTGGCTGATGGCTAGGCTGATTTGATCGGCCTGAATGTCGAATACGATGAATAAGCTGATTACATACATTAAACCAATCGGTAATCCATAAATATATCGCGTATAAGTGACGCTCAGCGAAGACAAACTATTTGATAAGTTCTTTTGTGCGGCCGAACGCACTGATTGCATTACTACCGCCATAATGGTGAAAAATACCCAGATTCCCATGATGTAAACCTCTTAATGAAGATTGGATATTGGGCGCATTATTCGTTGGCGTCCAATGAAAGAGTTTTATGTGAAGTATGCTTTTAGGTTATACAAAGGCTATAGCCATTAAAATAGGAGGGTGATTAATTAAATTTATATCTTAGTATTATTAGTGGTTTATAGTCTATAAATAGACAATCTCTTGTTAATTAACCCTTTAAATAAACTAAAATTAACACAGTAATTAAACGGACGCGGGAAAGTAGTCACTGGGCCAGATTGGTTGTATTATCAGACATAATTGTAAGGGCTTCATACGATATTCATGGATTGATATTTACATTATGACATTATACTTCAGGATTTTTAGTTCTATATTACTTTCTTTATTAGCATTATCTATTTTTAGTTCATCAGTTATAGCCATTTATGTTCTGGTTACTGACGGAGTACCGTTACTTGATGTCTTAGGGTTACCCTTTTTAATAGCGTTAATGGGCCTTGTTGTTTTCGGTTTTACCGGAGCACTTTACTGGTCGATTTTATTTAAAATGACAAGTCAGTTTTTTAGAACGACTTTTAAGGCACATGCATTTTCAGCGATCTCATCAATTCCTGTGACTATGGTGATCTTAATCGCTTTTATGGGGGGGGAGTCAAGTCTTGAGGGGTTATTGAAAATCTTGTTTCTATTCATTATTATTTTATTACCCGTTGTTTTATTGAGCTTGTTTTTTTATAAAATGGTGTACTTGAAAGCTAGAGCTTGATTGCTGGTGTAATCTTTAGGAGTTTTTTATGGATTTAATTCTTCCAATTATAGGTGTTTTTTTAAGCGCTATTTTATTTGTCATCGTTTTTCAGAAAGTCTTAGTGATGCGTCGAGAAACATTTATAAAAGAGTATGTATTCCCTAAAACGATAAAAACCAATGTGGCTAAAACGTATCCTCATCTTAAGGATTTTGAATTAGATCAAGTAATGCGTGGCTTGAGGGATTACTTTCATTTGATTTCACTATCTCATCAAAAGATGATTGCGATGCCGTCTCAGGTTGTTGATATCGCTTGGCATGAGTTTATTCTTTTTACCCGAGAATATGACAAGTTTTGTTCAAGAGCATTGGGTCGTTTTTTACACCATTCTCCTGCAGAAACGATGAAGTCTCAGAATATTGCGCAAGCGGGTATTAAAAGAGCCTGGCGAATAGCGTGTCACTTAGAAAGAATAAATCCCTTTTTACCTAAACGGTTGCCTGTAATCTTCGCTTTAGATGCTCTATTAAATATTGAAGATGGTTTTCACTATCAGCTCGATTGTATGAAATTGAGTATTTCTAGTTCAGGCGGAGGATCTACCGGAGGTCATTGCGGTAGTCATATCGGATGTTCCTCTGGTTGTGCTGGATCAGCCGGAGACGGCGGTTGTGCAGGTGATGGCGGTGGTAGCGGAGGAGGTTGCGGTGGCAATTGAATATAGAGGGTGGCATGGGGTAGTTAAAACGTGATGGAGTTTGCAACACCTTGCGCGTGTTGCTTGGTTTAGCCGCTGTTATTATATACACTGCGGTGCTAATTAACTTATCAAGGAAGAAACATGACTGATCAGAACGTTGTAAACCCTTATAGTGCACCTACTTCGCAAGTCGAAACTGTTAATGTAAGTGGTGATGCTGTTTTTTGTCCCGCCAAGAAGTTAACTGCTGGGCAGGGGAATCGCATTGTCGCAGATGCTTGGAATATTTATAAAGTATCGCCATTTAAGTGGACTCTTATGAGCGTTATTATGTTCGTTATCATGATAGTGCTCAGTATGATCCCGATAATAGGTTCTATTTTTGGGAGTTTGTTTTACACACCTTTGTTTGCGGGTTTACTCATTGCTGCTAGAGATGTTGAAAAGGGTGAGGCGTTAAAATTTGGTCACTTGTTTTCGGCCATTAAAGCGAATGGTCGTGGTGTGTTTGGTTTGGCTTTTGTCATGTCGATTATCGGCTTAGTTAATCTACTGGTTGGATTTATGTTCATGGGGTCGGGTACTTTCATGGCCGCTTACTCTGGATATATGGGGCAAGAAGTTGATCCTGCAACTCTTGATATTAATCCTGTGGGCATGATTATTGGCTTTATCATCATGATGGTCGGTACTTTGGTGCTTGTGATGATGTCTTGGTTTGCTACACCACTTATTGCTTTGCAATCTGTTGGCGTATTTCAAGCGCTGGGTATGAGTTTTAAGGCATCTTTGAAAAACTGGTTGTCGTTGACGGTGTATGGTTTTATCATGTTATTTTGGTTGTTCGTGGCGACCATTCCAGTGGGCCTAGGTTTATTTATTATGATTCCATTAATGAGTATTACCGTTTATACCGGTTATCGTAAGATTTTTACGATGTAACGGTTTCACTTTTAGGCCGTTCTCATTGGCGGCCTAATTTCTTACAAGCGACCTGAGTTTTTTATATGCTGGTAACTATTCACCAGCGTAGCGGGAAGCTCTTCTGCAGTACAATCTAGGCACATTGCCCCTAAATTATTCAACGAACTGTGCATCTCTTGTCGTTGGCGCATAAAGTTCTCTGTGGTTAGCATTTCTAAGCTTTGTTCAAAGTTCTTAGGATCTTGTTTCAGAGTATCAGCTAGAAAACTTTCATGTAAATCAGCCACGACTACGAGATGGCGCTTTCTTAATATTAATACGGCTTTCTCTAAATCATTACGATCTTCGTCTCGACTATTGGTTAAAATAATAACGAGTGCGCGACGTTTTTGTAAGCCAATGAGTCGTTGCGCGGCTACTAAATAATCCGACATAACTAGCCCAGCATGTAAGCCATAACAGTGATCGAGCAAATGCTTCACTATCGCTTTGTGTTTTCTCGGTGGACACCAGGTATGGTTGTTACCAAAAGCCATGAAGCCTACGGAGTCTCCTTGCTTGGCGGCAACGTGAGAGAGCAATAACATGGAGTTTAGAGTTTGATCCATGTGCTCTACATCTTCATCTTTATGGCGCATGCGGCGGCCAGTATCCAATAAAAAAACCAGTTGTTGATCTTGTTCGTCCTGAAATTCTTTACTGATTAACTTACCGATACGAGATGAGGCTTTCCAGTCTATCTTGCGCATAGGATCGCCCGCTTGGTATGCCCTAAGCTGGTGAAATTCGGTGCCTTCTCCACGTCGACGTTGTTGGCGGTTACCCATTTTTGCCAGTTTTTGTTCATCGCCTAATAAAGCAAACTCAAAAACACTTTTATAGTTTGGTTGCACGCGCACTTGGCTTTCACAGTGGATACTGCGGCGTAAATGCCAAAATCCCCAAGGCGATTGAAGTAGGCAATCTATATCATTGAACTGAATATTACCGCGTTGAGTCGCTTTTATCTGATACTCAACAATGGCCTGGCTGTTGGGCGTCAGCATCAAGGATTGTGGTAATCCTTGGCTTTTTGTACTTTCATCTTGGCTGTCGAATACGCTCATTTTAATGTTGCTGGCGGTTTCGTTGGTCAATGTTAACGTTACCGGATTCCACGTTTGTACTGCTAAGTTTGCTTCAATCTGGCGTTCTGCGTGAGGATTGGGTATTAACCCTCCACGAACGGCATCGAATAACATAAGCAGTAAAAAAATTACGGCGACTGTGTATAAACCTGTTGTGATGGGCGGATAAAAATCGGCCGCTAATGCACAGGGTAAAAAAAGTGCAGCAATGATCAGCAGTTTTTTACTTGGGGTCATACTCTAGGTGCTTCCACATTTTGCAATAATTCGTTGATGACCTGCGAGGCACCGATACCCTCAATTTCCAATTCTGCGGTTAGGCGAATACGATGGCGCAATACGCTTACAGCCATGGATTTAATATCGTCGGGTAATACAAAGTTGCGACCCTGCATTAGAGCGTGAGCTTTTGCCACGCGTAATAATGCCAAGCTGCCTCTAGGGCCTGCGCCTACTTCTATGCCATGCCAATCGCGAGTCGCGCGCACTAAGCGTACTGCGTATTCGTGAATGGATTGATCAACTTCCATTTTGGTGAGCAGCATTTGCAGGTCGTGAACTTGCGCCATCGTTAGAACTTGTTCAATGGCGCTTACGTCTAGCTGGTCGCCGATGTTGCCGGATAAGCGTTTGCTAAGTTCAATTTCTTCTTCAACGGTTGGGTACTCGACCCAAATGTGTAATAAAAATCGATCCAGTTGGGCTTCGGGTAACGGATAAGTGCCTTCGTGCTCAAGTGGGTTTTGTGTAGCCATTACCATGAAAGGTGAGGGCAGAGACAGGCTTTGTCCTTCTACCGTTACTTGCTGTTCTTGCATGGCTTCGAGTAAGGACGATTGAGTTTTGGCGGGGGCGCGGTTAATTTCATCGGCCAATAATAAATTGCAAAAGACAGGGCCTTTACGAATAACAAAATCATCGCTCTGTTTATTAAACATGGCGTGACCAGAAACATCTGACGGCATGAGGTCGGGAGTGAATTGAATGCGGTTGAACTTACCTCCCATTGCTTGTGACAGGCTGCGAACTAATAAAGTTTTCCCCAAACCCGGTACGCCTTCTACCAAGGCATGACCGGCGGCTAATAAGCACAAGATGGTTTGTTCGATCACTTTATCTTGACCGACCATTACTTTTTTAAGCTCTAGAGTAAGCTTCTGAATGCTTTTTTGTGCGTCAGCGAAGGCATTATTAGAGTCAGTGCTGGGTTCAATAGTGAGTGAGCCGCTGTCTATATTGTCCATAATTTTTTTAATCTCTTGGTATAGCTGATGAATTCGTTTTGATTGCGGCAGGGGTCAGACCAAGCCTGCTTAATTTCAGATGCGTTAAGACCGCTTAGTTCGGCGAGCATGCTGTATAGCGTACGATCATTTAGACCAGCTAAGTGCGGGTGCTTAACAAATAATCTGTGTTGAATGCGTGAACGCCAAACGTTTAATAAGTGATTGGCTTTGTCTTGTTGCCAGTGGTAGTAGCCCACTTGTTGAATGTGTTGTTTTAAATTACGCTGATTTCCCGGCAGTTGAGAAATCACAGGGCCAAAGCGTTTCAGCAAAAATAGAAAAAATAGCAGTAGCCAGATGCTGCTAAAAATGACCAGCGACGGAAAGTTTTTATAAACGATGGCTAAAAATGCAGGAGAAGTATTCTCATAGATTAGCCATACTTTTTGCCTGTCTTTTAAAAGCATCCACATAAAATATGCATGATCGTGAGTGGATAAATCGGTAAGGTAATAATTGTTATCTTCTTCAATATTATAATAACTTTGCCAGACGGGAGGCGTCGCTAAGAAATCAGTATCGCTTAGCAGCAAGACTGAGCCTTGGCCGTGAATTACTTTTATTCCGTGAGCACCTTCGTTGGATTGAATGATGATTTGGCGGCTGTCGTCTAAT
>Ga0115551_1001512_pt1 | contig 14702 bp, 9 predicted proteins | sample COGITO_mtgs_1103_FD_87179 | JGI IMG/M metagenome (GOLD analysis project Ga0115551, IMG submission 87179) | Pelagic marine microbial communities from North Sea - COGITO_mtgs_110321 | ecosystem: Environmental > Aquatic > Marine > Epipelagic | place: Germany:Helgoland, sampling site Kabeltonne... | reverse complement strand
GGAAGTGAACAAGCAGGCACACGATTAGGTTTTTGGACTAGAGGTAATCAAACAGGTTATGCTTCTCTATATGAGAAAATGCGTATCGGCGCTGGAGATTCAGAAGGCATTGACGTTTTTTCTGATTTAAATGTTGACGGTAAACTAGTAGTAGCGGATGGAAACACCTTTCCACAAACCGAAGATATACTTTATATTGGAGGTAGTGGTTTAGATGGTGAAGATGCTTCCATTTATTTAGGTAATCACGGTGGTGGTACTGGTTATGGTTGGAGATTTTTTTATCAAGGAACTGGCTCCGCCAACCTCAATAAATTAATTATTAGATCTGAAAATCTTGGCAGTCCGGTTGATGCATTATCATTTACTCAAGACGGTGCGGCAGTATTTGATAATACAGTAACTGCTGCTAATTTAGAGACCTCTGGTAATCTCAATGTTGATGGTCTCACCACACTAGACTCCACCACGATTGATGGAACACTCACGGTTAATGATAGTGCTAATATCACTGGAAGACTTTCGGTACTTTACCCTTTTGATTATCCAATTACACTTCAATCGACGGGTCGGTTCGCAGGAATAGAGTTTAAAGACGTTTTTGGAACTGGTCGATTTGTCTGGGACGGTCTTGAATCCAAATTTACGACACAGAGCAACTTAGAAGTAGGTGGTCTCACCACACTTGACTCCACCACGGTTGATGGTAGTTTAACAGTTCAAACAGATAAATTACAGTTGCAATCAGGCGTTCAACTACAAGATGCCGCAGGAACAAATCTGGTTATTTACGATTCAGCAGACGCAGTGCTCTGGGGGAACGTATAAATAATGCATAATGAGAACCACATTTCTAGAAGCAAAAGAAATACTAGTAGAGGACAAGCGCAAAAGACCCTGATGCTAGAGAAGAAAAAGAATCGTGGATCAAAAAGAGGTAAGGTTCCTTTTGTTAAAATGAAAACCAAGAACAGAACCGAACTCGCAGCAATGTATAAATTACTTCAAGATAAGGTAGAAGGTTAAAAACAATGGCATCTCCCAACTCAAGACAAACATTGATAGATTTCTGTCTTCGAAGACTAGGCGATCCTGTCATCGAGATAAACGTAGATGTAGATCAAATTGAAGATAAAGTTGACGATACTTTACAATTATATCAGGAATTTCATTCTGATGCAACCTATCGAACGTACTTAAAACATAAAGTTACACAAGCAGATAAAGACAATGGATACATTCCCATCAGTTCTAATATCTTATATGTGTCAACGGTTTTACCAATCAATCCAACCTTTTCTACAATCAACATGTTTGATATCAAATATCAAATGATGTTAAATTCTATGGGAGACTTCATGAACTTTGCGGGTGGTATGTCTTATTACTACCAGATGCAACAGTATCTTGAATTTCTTGACGGTGTCTTAAGTGGTACGCCCAAAGTTAATTTTTCACGTAGACAAGATCGACTGTACATATATGGCGAGTGGAGTAATGGCGATCTTAATGTCGATGATTATGTTGTTGCAGAAGTCTATACGGTAGTTGATCCAGTTACTTTCCCATCTGTTTATAACGATATGTTCGTAAAGAATTTTTTAACTGCACAGATCAAACATTCATGGGGAACTAACATGTCTAAGTTTGATGGGATGCAACTTCCGGGCGGAGTAACAGTTAATGGTAGGCAAATGATGGAAGAGGCAAATGCCGAATTAGAAAAACTAGAAGAGAAAATGCGTTTGGAACATGAATTTCCGCCAGATTTTTTCGTGGGTTAAAAAATGGCTACTAATTTATATTTCAAGCAAGGTGCACGAAGTGAGCAACTTCTATACGAAGACTTAATTGTTGAGAGTCTAAAAATGTATGGGCAAGATGTTTACTATATGCCTCGGGATTCAATTAATATTGACGATATATTCAAAGACGAATCTTCTGCACGATTCGACAATGCTTATAAAATTGAAATGTATATTGAGAACCTGGAAGGGTTTGATGGTGAGGGCGATTTGTTTGCGAAGTTCGGTGTTGAGATTCGTTCACAAGCAACCTTTGTTGTTGCACGGCGAAGATGGTTACAATCTATTGCACCCTATGAGAACGATCCCGATGCGGAAGGTAAAAAATTCTTCAGACCCCGAGAAGGCGATTTAATTTCTCTTCCTCTATCTGGTTCTATTTTTGAAATTACCAAAGTCTTCGACGAAACTCCGTTTTATCAATTGAAAAATCTTCCAGTATTTCGTCTCAGTTGTGAACTGTTCGAATACAGTGGAGAAGATTTCGATACTGGTGTAGACACCATAGATAACGTAGAGAAGTTTGGTTATACATACAACTTGACATTCGATGATGTTTCGGTTGGAATTTTCGGAGGAACACCAATATTTGAAGTAGGGGAGCAAGTGACTCAGGTAACATCTGGTTATACACTGAGTGCAGATGTTACTGCCTATGATGCAGGGAATCCTCTTGCACGAGTATTGAGTGTTGTAAACTTCAGTGCGTCAGACGGACTATACCACTCGTTTAATACAGTAGATTCTATTGTAGGATTATCTTCCGGAGCCACGGCAAGACCAATTGCCGTGGCAGAACAAATTGAGAATTCCACAAACGAATCTCAGAACTTAGAATTTCAAACGGTTGCTGCCGGTCTCTTAGATTTTTCTGACACTAATCCATTCGGAGATCCATAAATGTTAGGCGAATGGTTTTATCACCAAAGAATTAGAAAAGCAACTGCCGTCTTTGGCACGTTGTTTAATAATATCAGTGTCGTAAGAAAAAATAGTAGCGGCGAAACTATTAGTCAAATAAAAGTACCTTTGTCTTATGCTCCTAAGAGAGATTTTGTTTCTCGCATTTCGCAAATGGAAATGGGGGAAAATCAAGAGAGACAGATTGCTATTAAACTTCCTCGTATGTCCTTTGAAATTGTGGCATTTACCTATGATGCGGCACGGCAATTACCTAAAATTTCTTCAAGAACAGTACCTTCAAGTACTGGAGCATCCACTGCCCAACAACTCTACAATCCGGTTCCCTATAACCTCAGTTTTCAATTACATGTGTATGGTAGGAGCCAAGACGATTGTTTGCAGGTAGTCGAACAGATTCTCCCTTACTTCACTCCACAGTACAACGTAACAATCAAGCCCTTGGACGATTTCGATTTCCTCGAAGACGTTCCGATCAAACTAGACGGCGTGACATATTCGGATGACTACGAAGGCGCATTAGAAAATAGACGAACTATTATTTACACCCTTGATTTCGAGATGAAGATATCTTTATATAAAGGTGTGCCGACTGCAACTGGTCCTATTCTTGATGTTACAACTAACTTCTATAACATGGGTACCAATGATTTATTAACATTTATTAATTGTCTTGCTAATCAACCCACCGGTATCACAGGCACTACAACAGAAGATGGTCCGGCAAGTACTGGAACATTTAAACTGTCCAACACTCTGAATCCTATATATGATTCTGCGGGAGATGTGATCGGTTCTCCTTTCTCTATTGAGTCTGGTGACAGCGCGTCCTTCGGTGTAAGCACTATTGTAGGAACAACTGGAGCATGGTCATACACTCCCAATGCAGATTTCTTTGGGACCGATACATTCAAGATTGCAACTGATGTAGGACAGAACGTTACAGAAAAATTCGATATTACAGTAACCGTCTCTTCAGCAGATGGTGATGCAGTAGATGATGTGTTCAACTGGTCCAATGATGGAACGTCTTTAGTTATGAATGTTTCTGCTAACGATACCTTTGAGACCACTGGAACTATTACACACGCTGTGGAAACGCAGCCGATCGCGGGTACTGTTACTATCATAGATTCTCTTGCTGGAACATTTCGATGGACACCTCCGGACGCGTCGTTCACTGGATCCGTCACGTGGGAATATCGTGCCATACCAACCGAAGCGGCACAATCATCGGAGGTTGCTGAAGTCACTATAAACGTGACCTAAATAGAATTATGCATAACGGATCCACAGACAAAAATCGTAGAAATATTAACCTAAAAGACCCTGCAATTAAAGAGGTTCTACCGGAATATTTTGGCGCATCATATCCTAAATTTATTCGATTACTCGAACGATATTATGACTTTGAAAAAACCAATGAGACCACAGAACTGCTGTATCATTTGTTTTCTTCTCGCGACATTACGGAAACCGATATTGCCCTTCTTGATTTTATAGAAGACGAACTTTTATTGGGACAAAGTTATTATCAAGGATTCCCTGATAAAAGAGCTGCGGCAAACTTCTCTAGTATTCTTTTTCGAACAAAAGGTTCTCGATACTCTATCGAGTGGTTTTTTCGATCCTTTTACGATATCGATCCTGAAATATTTTACACTAAAAATGATATATTTAAGATCGGCACGACATCCAGTTTTATTGGACCAGACAGTTTAAAGTTTTTACATGACGATAAGTTATATCAAACCTTTGCATTGTTAATCAAAACTTCTTTGCCCGTTGATAAATGGAAAGATATCTATAAACTTTTTGTACATCCAGCAGGCATGTACCTTGGTTCCTCTGTGTTACTTGAATCGACTGCCAACTCCGAAACGGCAGAAGACGCAACAGGAGCAGATATTGAATTTTATAATTCGCCGGTATACACTGTGAGTTCCGGAACTACAACGCCAGAAGGCAGCACATATACAGTATTAATTCAACAGACACAGTTAACGCCTCCTGCGCCTCCCAGTTACACTAATCTATTTTATTACGTGGAATTACTTACCGCAGAAGTTGGCGATTTTACCACGCCCCCTAATTTAGATTCTAATAACCTAACTCCCATAGTTTTACGTCAAAACACAGCATCATTTGATTTTACCTTTGTTGATGACAATGATTATGCGGAAGGAGACGAAGTATTTAACGTACATATTTACGATGGTCCTAGTATTACTAGGAATCGTTTGATCGGTACTTCGGTTCTTACTATAGGAAACATCTTACCAGTTTATACAGTAGTATTAGATTCCTATGCTGAAACCGAAGACATGTCAGGTACTGTTGTAGTGACAGGAACTATATCAACTGCACATCCTAACGGATTCACTCCGGCATTCATAGGTGAAGCGGTGACACTCTCCTTTACTGGTGGTATTGCATCGGATTCTCGGGTAAGCAATTTACAGTTTACCGATGCTGATGCGGGTTCAAACTCGGGTAGCATGAATACTGTCTCCAAAACATTCAGTTTTGATATTGCAGGAGATCGGCAATTACAGGGAGTCGTTACAGGTAATGTTCAAGTAAATGGTGTCGTTGTTGGTAATTCAACCACATTTACTCTCAGTGATGCTGCTCCAGTTTATGAATTGGTAGTATCAGATACCACCGTAACAGAACAATCAGGAGCAACCATAACATATGATTTAGGTGCAAACACATCTAACATTGCAGATGGTACCTATTACTTCTGGACAACCGGTACTGGAACAGCAGAGGTTGAATTCAATGGTGGGGCATCACCTCTTACAGGATCTCGCCTTGCCTTTACAGTTACCAATCAACAAATAAGCAGTGTTACAGGTATCGGGGCATCGGTTAACATACCCATTGATATTTTAGATGATACGATTCCGGATGGAGATAAAACACTTCAAGGTAACTTCCATACTGCCAACACCGGTGCCGCAACGACACAGAGTGGGGTGACCACGATTACTGACAATGAGGTAGCGCCCGACTTCGACACTGTTACATTGTTCTCTGATGCAGGAAGAACTGTAGCATCCACCTCCTTTAACGAGGGTGACACTATTTACGGTAGAATGGTTAGTTCAGGATCTGCTCAAGGTGAGACCATCACCTACTCTTTCATCAATGGTGATACTCGAACAACTGACACGGATACCGGTGTTCATGCTACATCAGGAAACCAAGACTTTACGCTCGTACTTGGTTCAGATGTTCCTACGATCAACGGGTCTCCTGCTGGATTAATCGTTCGATGCGCCAGTTCAGGACCATATGCTAACAATTTAGATACTGGCACAATAACCATTGTTGATGAAACCATATCTTATACGGCAGCTGCAGTCTCTTCATCGGTCACTGAAGGTAGTTTATTGCAAGTAGAATACACTGCAACACTTGCCGGTGGCGCAAGTTATGAAAATCTTATCGTGGCGGTTGCCGACAACGGAGACTCAAGGGTAACGGCAGGTAATTATGCAATCACTGCCGGTCAGTTTGGTATTGCAGATCCTGGGGCAACAGGCGTTAGTACTGTAACATTGTCTATTGGTTCAACGGCAGATCCAGCAGTAAACGGAGACGGGACTATTGAATTTGTGGGAACAGGAGCAGTCTACGGGCAGGGTTCTGTCCCTGCTCAAGTGGATATCACAGTTACTGATGCTACACCCTCTTATGGTGCATTTAGTGTTTCACCCACATCCATAGATGAAGATGGAACAGTGGCAGAGTTCGAATTACTTGCCTCCAATGTTGGAGTCGGCGTAACTGTTGATTGGACATCAAATGCTACCGGTGGTGTTGAATATATTGGACCGGATCTACAAATTTCATACACCAGCGCTGTTGCAGGATTTGCTGACTTGACTCAAAATTTCGGAACAATCACTCGGGCAGGGGATGGTAACTTTAGATTCTGGGTTCGGGCAATTGCCGATCTTGCAGTAGACAATGAGAATCCTGAAGACTTTATAGTAACTATTGCGGCAACCGATTCGAATGCTACCGCAACAGGTGGACCGAGTGCCACACTTGAAGTTAACGACACAAGTATTCCTGCAAATGCTCCGACTGTTACGCCCAATACTACGTCACCCACAGAAGGTGATACCGTTACCTTTACCTTCGGTGAAGCAGCAGGATCTGCCGCACAAACATATTACTTCGATATCACTCATGGTACAACGGTTAATGCTGACTTTACGGCAGTGCCTCCTGGCAATACCCCAACTGCAAGAACTACTGTTACATGGAATGGAACATCATTCTCTCCTGCCACTGTTGATGTGACACTTGCGGGAGCAGGAGGCGCAGACGGTGTAGATGATGGTGAAACATTTACTGGTAAATTGTTTGATGCTGTGACTGGCGGAACTGAAGTAGCAACCACTGCAACGATTACTGTGGCAGATGATCCAGTAGTTATCAATTTTGCCTTTGCAACAACATCTACTGATATAGACTTAGATGGTGCATCAGGCGGAGGTCAGGTATTTACCGAAGTCACTTTATTTAATAACGGTGATGCTACAGTTGCAAACTCTTTTATTGATAATTTCAGTACAGGAACCGTAGTTACAAACAGTGTTACTCCTGCTATAGCCAGTGATAACTGGGTAGATGCATCTGAACATGTTGCAGGTTTTGGTGATGATTATCAAATCCAAGTGAATTGTTACCTAGACAATACTAAGAGCACCAGATTACCTGGCAATACTACACGATCTAGTGATTTCCCGAATTCGCCAGTTAATTTTAGCGGTTACGACACTATATTCCTGTTCAAAGGAACAACGAATTTAAACGGTAACGAAGCAGGGGTGACTAATGTTCAATGGGAACAAGATGATACGAACCCAGCATGGTTTCAAATGGATGAAGATATTAAAATTCAGTTGAAGTGTGATGTTGCGGCAGTCCCACCTAACCAGTTGACAGGAATAGGCACTACTACACCTATCTACATTGAGTTTATTATCAAGGAGTATTCAGGAGTTCTTGGTACAGGAACGACTGTATTGACTGCTGGATTTGAAGCAGCACAGCGCATAGATAACAATTAAAGTATAAAAACTTATGAAAGATGAAAATCCAAACATTAGTAAAGATTACGAGACCTCTCGGGACACTTACTTAGAGTTGATTGAGGGTGGTAAGCGGGGTCTTGATCTTATGATTGAAGTGGCACGTGAGTCAGAACATCCTCGCGCATTCGAAGTCTTATCTGGTATGATAAAGAATGTAGCAGACGTTACTGATAAACTTATGGATCTAAATAAAAAACATAAAGATATTACTTTACCGGAAAAAGTTGAAACAAAACAAATTACAAACAACAATGTTTTTTTAGGAAGCACTACTGATCTACAACGATTATTAAAAGATGAAGCAAAGGTGATTGAACAAGATGACTCAAGCAATACGAATGTCAAATGATACCTATCAATACAATCATCTGGTAAAGAAAGACGGTGTAGTTCAAGAATGGACAAAGGACGAGGTTCTTGAATATAAAAAATGTATGGATAGTCCCGCTTATTTTGCGGAAACCTATCTCAAAATTATTTCGTTGGATAGGGGACTTGTTCCTTTTAATCTTTATCCCTATCAAGAACGTATGTTCAAATCTTTTAACGATAATCGTTTTAACATTGTACTTGCTTGCAGACAATCTGGCAAATCAATTTCGTCAGTCGCCTATCTTCTCTGGTACGCAATTTTCACACCTGAAAAAACAATCGCAGTCCTCGCAAACAAAGGTTCCACTTCACGAGAAATGCTTGGACGTATCACGCTCATGCTTGAGAATTTGCCATTCTTTCTACAACCTGGTTGTAAGACTCTCAATAAGGGTTCTATCGATTTTTCTAATAACTCTAGGATTGTTGCTGCTTCTACCTCTGGGAGTTCTATTCGTGGTATGTCTGTCAATCTGCTCTATCTCGATGAGTTTGCTTTTGTTGAGCGAGCATCTGAATTCTACACTTCAACCTACCCCGTAGTCTCTGCCGGTAAAGATACTAAGGTTATCATAACCTCGACTGCCAATGGGATTGGTAATATCTACCATAAAATTTGGGAAGGTGCAAATCAAGGAATAAACGAATACAAACCATTCAGAGTCGATTGGTGGGATGTGCCGGGACGAGATGAGAAATGGAAAACAGAGACCATATCAAACACTTCCCAACTACAGTTTGACCAAGAATTTGGCAACACTTTCTTTGGAACAGGCGACACTTTAATAAATGCAGAGACGCTAATGTCATTACGAGCAAAAGCGCCTCTGCGGGTCTTAGAGGGCGGTCTATTGTCCATCTATTCAGAAACTCGGCCGAGCCACGAGTACATCATGACCGTTGATGTCTCGAAAGGAAGAGGTCAGGACTATTCTACGTTCACTGTTATTGACATTACGACACGCCCTTTTAGTCAAGTGGCTGTGTATCGGAACAACACTATTTCTCCAATACTCTTCCCTAATATTATATATAAGTACGCTGTTGTCTACAATAATGCTTATGTGGTTGTCGAAGCAAATGATCAGGGTGGGGTAGTATGTAATGGTCTTTATCATGATCTTGAATACGAAAATACCCATGTATCTTCCGCAGTAAAGTCTTCCCACATTGGGGTAGAAATGAATCGAAAAACCAAGCGTCTTGGTTGTTCGGGGTTTAAAGATCTTTTGGAGACCAACAAACTAGAACTTGTTGATGAAAAGACTATTCTTGAAGTGTCTACTTTCGTAGGTAAAGGACAGTCTTATGAGGCATCCGATGGAAATCATGACGATCTGGTTATGAATTTAGTTATGCTGGGGTACTTCGTAACCACTCAGTTTTTCTCTGACATGACAGACATCAATCTAAAAGAAATGATGTTTGCCAATCGAATGGAAGAAATAGAAAATAACATTGTTCCCTTTGGATACATCGATGATGGTACCGATGCGATCAACGAAATATTGTCACAAGAAGACATAGAAAGAGGTAATTGGTCCGTAGTTTATGATCCTGATTTTTAATTTTTTATAAATAAAAGCATTGAGAATCTAACCGTATTATGAAATCATATCATAGGTAAACGAAAAGGACACGATTATGGCAAATCAATTCGCGTCTCCTAATATCACAGTAAAGGAAATTGATCTTACGGGTGTAGTCCCGGCAGTTGATACTTCTACTGGGGCATTCGTGGGGAACTTTAATTGGGGACCAATTGAACAACCGGTTCTAGTTGCTAACGAAGCAGCTTTAGCGGAAACATTTGGATCTCCCGCATTAAACTCAGACGCTACATCAATTGACTTTCTATCTGCGGCATATTTTTTAAAATATGCTAGTACATTGTATGTTGTTCGAACGCAAGAAGGAGCAGTGAATGCTTCTATTGCGGGTGCAGGTATTGTAGCTTCGGTTACAGTTGCAGGAACTAACAACAACTACACCAACACTCCAACCATTGGTTTCACCGGTGGCAGTGGTGCAGGTGCAGCAGCAACCGCAGCAATGGAAATCAAAGGCATCACCGGTACTCCTACTGATGGTGGTACAGGTTATGCGGTCAGCGATACATTCGAAATCGATTTAGGAACTGGTACTAATGCTACAGGTACAGTACTTGCAGTCGATCCGGGTGGTATTGTAACTTCAGTTTCACTCAGTAGCGGAGGTTCCTTTTCTGGAACTCTGGACTCCTTAACCGGACATACTACAATTAATACGAGTGGCGGTGGAGACAATGCACTTGATGTAACAGTCACAGTAGGTATTAAATCTATCACCATTACAGACACGGGCAGCGGTTACACTGGAGTACCTACGGTTACTGACAGTGAAGCAGGTAATGCCACTTTAACTGCGGTTACTAACGCAGACGGTGTTCTGGTTAAAAATGCAGAAACATGGGAATCAGATAAATCTGGTCTCAACGCAGAGCAAATTATTGCGAAGTATGCTGGTACGGCAGGTAATAGTTTACAGGTTTCATTCTGCCCAGTATCGGGTGGTGATGCATCTTTTGATGGTTGGGTTATTGGTACTACTAATGTGTTTGCAGAGTTTGATGGTGCACCCGGAACGTCACAGTATGTGTCTGATCTCGGTGGTAGTAATGACGAAGTTCACGTAGCCATTATCGATGAAGACGGTGTTTTTACTGGAATTCCAGGCACTATCCTTGAAACGTTTCCCTATGCTTCTTTGGCGGGTGATGCCAAGACCGCAGACGGTTCATCTAACTATGTGTTAGATGTTTTAAATGCTAAATCTAACTACGTTCGTGCAGCAGATCTCGCATCATTCTCAGAATTAGGGAATGTATCTACTGGATTCACTCAAGTAACAACTTCTGTACAAACTTCAAGTTTGTCAGGTGGGGTTGCAAGCAACGTATTAGACGAGGGTGATGTTGATACTGGTTTCGATTCTTTCGAAGATCCCGAAACTATTACGGTTGATTTTTTAATTGCCCCTAGTATGACTAGTCGAATTGCACAGAAAACGGTTGTTGCTAACTTGACAGGAATTGCTAGTAGTCAGAGAAAAGACTGCGTGGTAGTTTCAAGTCCCTGTAGAGATGACGTGCTGAATCAAGCAAATCCCACGGCGATTGTTAATGCAATTAAAACTTTCTCGAACGAACTGTCTTCTTCTAGTTACTTGATACTTGACAACAACTTTTTAAAAGTTTACGACAAGTACAATGACCAGTATGTTTTCATTCCTGCCGCCAGTTCTACAGCGGGTCTTCTCGCGTTAACTGATCAAGTGTCTGCACCATGGTTCTCTCCTGCCGGACAACGGCGTGGTAATTACTTTGGGGTAACATCTCTCGCATGGAATGCTAATAGAAATGCAAGAGATACTCTATATAAAGTTGGTGTTAATCCGATTGTAAACCTTCCGGGACAAGGGATTATTTTATATGGCGACAAGACTAAAGAGTCTCGCCCAAGTGCATTTGATCGCATTAACGTTCGTAGGTTGTTCCTTGTAATCGAACGCGCCATTAAGGCGGCGGCCGCAAATGTACTGTTCGAATTCAACGATGAGTTTACTCGCGCAGAATTTGTTAACATAGTAGAACCTTTCTTGAGGGAAATTCAAGGGAGAAGAGGTATTACTGATTTCAGGGTAGTTTGTGACGAAACAAACAACACTGCGGCAGTGATTGATGCTAACCGATTCATTGCTTCTTGCTTTATCAAACCAGCACGTTCAATTAACTTTATCACGCTTAATTTCGTGGCAGTTAGAACGGGTGTTGACTTTGATGAAGTTGTCGGCACGGTCTAAGGAGAAATAAACAATGGCAATTTTAGGAGTCGATGACTTTAAATCTAAACTGCGTGGTGGTGGTGCTAGACCGAATCTGTTTAACGCAACTATTAACTTTCCTTCCTATGCTGGGGGTGATGTCGAACTGACATCATTCCTCTGTAAGGCTGCAGCCTTACCGGCAAGCACGACAGGTGTACTAACGGTACCCTTTCGGGGCAGGCAGTTAAAGATTGCAGGAGATCGTGTATTTGAAGATTGGAGCGTTACTATCATTAACGATACCGATTTTGCAATTCGAGATCCCATGGAAAGATGGTTAAACGGAATCAATTCGCATTCTGCTAATACTGGATTCAGCAATCCCGTCGATTATCAGTCGGACCTCATAGTTGATCAGTTAGATCGTGACAGTACTGTATTGAAACGATATAACTTTCGAGGTTGTTTTCCAACAAGTGTTGGTGCTATCACGTTAGATTATGATACCGTTGATGCACTGGAAACCTTCGAAGTTACCTTTGCTATTCAATATTGGGAATCAAATACGACGAGTTAATTCACGTCTAAATAACAGGGTGTCTACGGGCACCCTTTATTTACATATTAGGACAACTCATGGCAGATGATACAATATTAAAACTTTTTGGGTTTGAACTTAAAAAATCCAATAAAGGGTCAGTGAAACAGAAACTTGCGTCTGTTGTGCCGCCCACGGATCCTGATGGTGCTGGTTATGTTAGCACTATGGCAGGACACTATGGACATTATCTCAATGTCGATGGTGAAATCAGTTCTAAAGATAATCATCAGTTAATTTTGAGATATCGAGGCGTAGCAGTCAACTCAGAAGTTGATATGGCAGTCGAAGAGATTGTAAACGAGGCAATTTCTGCATCTGAATTAGAATCATCAGTACAATTAGTTTTGGACAAGGTGCAAGTGCCTGATAAGATAAAGAAATTGTTGACTGAAGAGTTCGATAATATTGTTGGGATGTTGAATTTCAATGAGTTGGGGCATGATATATTCCGATCATGGTACATTGATGGAAGATTGTACCATCATTTGGTAGTTAACGAAGCAAATTTAAAAGCAGGAATTCAAGAAATACGACAGATTGATGCATCTAAAATTAGAAAGATGCGTAATGTTAAGTACAAAAAAGATCCGGCAACAGATGTTAAGATTGTAGACGAGATAGACGAGTTTTATCTTTACGAAGAAAAACCAGGAGCCCAAGCAAGTGCTGTTAAGTTTTCTACAGACTCCATTTCTTATGTGTCAAGTGGTCTTTTAGATGAATATAAAAAGAAAGTAGTCTCTCACTTACATAAAGCACTTAAACCTATTAACCAATTACGTATGATGGAAGACTCTCTAGTCATCTATCGTCTTGCTCGTGCACCCGAACGTCGAATCTTTTACATTGATGTTGGTAATTTACCTCGCGGTAAAGCAGAACAGTACATGAAAGATATCATGACTAAGTATCGTAACAAGTTAGTGTACGATGCATCCACTGGCGAACTCAAAGATGATCGCAAGCATATGTCTATGCTCGAAGATTTTTGGTTGCCTCGTAGAGAAGGTGGGAAAGGAACCGAAATCTCTACACTTCCGGGTGGTGATAATCTTGGTCAGATTGATGATATACTTTATTTTCAAAAGAGATTATATCGTAGTTTGAATGTGCCGGTCAATAGGTTGGAACAAGAATCTCAGTTTTCTTTAGGAAGAAGTACAGAAATTACACGAGACGAAGTTAAGTTTCAGAAATTCATTGATCGTTTACGTATGAGATTTTCCCACTTGTTTCTTGAAATTCTTAAGAAACAGTTGATAATAAAAGGTATTATCACGCCGCAAGATTGGGATGAGTGGAAGAACGATATTGTTGTTGATTATATCAAGGACAATGCCTTTACTGAATTGAAAGAAGCAGATCTTTGGCGGGAACGATTCGGACTGATGCAAGAAGCAACTCAGTTTGTAGGTGATTATGTTTCGAAAGAATGGATTTGGAAAAATGTTTTAAGATTATCTGATGCAGATATTGAGGATATGAAGAAACAAATAGAAGAGGACGAACCGGAAGAAGGCGAAGAAGACGCGCTTGTCCCCGATGAAGCCTCGGCACCCGCAACACAGTCTGTTGATATTAAAGTTAATGGTGAACCCGTTAAATCAGAAATAGAACGTCAAAAAAGTGCTGAAGACGAAAAGAAAAAGAAAGAAAAAGAACAACAAAAGAAAGAAAGATACATTCCGTCCTCCGAAGATGAACTAACTGAAGAACTTACCAGATACATGGCAAAACTCAATGAGCAAAATTGATAAAATTTCTACTGCATTTGCAGTAGTACATACGGAAAAGCGGATAGGACAGTTAGAAGAAAAATGGTTTGACATCATAAGTGAAGTCGAAACTATACGTGGTCCTGCGGGTCTAGACGGAAAGCAGGGTCCGAAAGGAGATAAGGGTGTCAAAGGCGACAAAGGAGATCGAGGAGATACTGGCGAACAAGGAATTGCCGGTGCTGATGGAGAATCCGGACGTGACGGCATTGATGGCAAAGACGGTGATAGAGGCGAAAAGGGCGAGACTGGAGAACAGGGATTACAAGGTCTTCAAGGACTCAAAGGCGATAAGGGCGATATCGGACCT
>Ga0115551_1001508_pt1 | contig 14744 bp, 5 predicted proteins | sample COGITO_mtgs_1103_FD_87179 | JGI IMG/M metagenome (GOLD analysis project Ga0115551, IMG submission 87179) | Pelagic marine microbial communities from North Sea - COGITO_mtgs_110321 | ecosystem: Environmental > Aquatic > Marine > Epipelagic | place: Germany:Helgoland, sampling site Kabeltonne... | reverse complement strand
TCATCAACTACAGGAAGTTGGATAACCTCTTCATAATAGTCACGCAAACGTTCCATAGGATCTCCCTGAAGTGTAATACCTTCCCCATATCTTACAAATGCATTTGGATCAGGCTGTTTTGAAGAAATTGGGATACTTATTTTTGTATTTGGGATTTTTTGAAGAACATACACATCGGTTAGTTGTGATTCTATCGTTGCAGAAAGACCCGATAGAATTTTAATCTCATTTTTCATGAGTTCCAGTCGTTGCTCATATAAATGATCTGGGTAAATCATCTCATACGAGTACCTGTTTACTGGTGTAAAGGTATATTTTTCAGGATATTTTAGGTTCTCTTTTGTTCGGTTATACGAGTACTGATAGGCTCTTTGTAACATAGATGTAAACGTCGTATTAAACATAAATAATCTATTGGATGTCTGACTCCCCAAACTGCTCATACCTTGCAAGTCTGGATTATAAGGTAGAAGTGTAGATTGATATATGATAGGCTTATCTATAGTACCTAATGGTTTATTGGGATCAAATGTTATATTTTCTTTTTTTTCTCTGAAAGTAACGTCCTCTCCAGCAATAAGTTTTGTTATATTTTCTTTGGTAATAAAATCACTATCGACAATAGCTTTAACGACTCTATTTCTATCTAGTACTACGTAATGAGGTATATATATATGAGTGAAGTACGAGTTAATGGATTTATCATTATCTATCGCTACAGTGAATTGCTGAGGTTTATTTTTCAGGAATATTTCAATACGTTCTGGGGATTCATCTGTAACCGCGATGATTTTGAGTTGTTTTCCAAATTCATCTTGAAGCGCACTCATTTTAGGAAATGATGTAATACAAGGCCCACACCAGGTAGCCCAAAAGTCTAGAATGATCACATCTTCTGTATAATCGTATAAGTTAGATTCTGTTTCGGTATCATTTAAAAGTTGCTTAAAAGTAATGTTAGGTACTTTAAACCCTATCTGAGCTTCTGTTTCATTTACGATACTAGTATCTTGTTTGCAACTGTACATAATAAGTACAATTGTAAAAATGAGCATGATGGTTTTTTGCATGATGAATAAATTTAAAAGTAAAACCTACTATACCATTAGGGATAGTAGGTTTTATAAACTGTATTGATATTATTATTAATTGTGAACTTGAATATCTCCGTCGTTGTATACGATACGTAATGTGTCTATAGGTTCGTCACTATTGGTTTTCTTTTGAGAGACAGATTCTGTTCCTTTATTGTTATTAAATTTCATTTTATATTCTGTAATCTCTCCTTTGTTGTTACGTTTTACTTTAGTTAGAGAAAATGTAATGCCTTTTGATTTTAATTCTGAAGTGATAGATTGTATCTGCTCATCGGTGGTGTTTTTTGTGATTGTTATGCTTTCAGAATCACTATGGTCCCAATCACCAGATTGTTGACTTCGTATTTGGCTAAGATGTTTTTTCATTTCTTTCTGTTGCGTTTTCATTTCTTCTTTACGCTCTTTCATTACCTTCTTCATTTCTTCCTGATGCACTTTCATTTCTTCTTGACGTTCTGCCATACGCTTTTTCTGCTCTAGCATACGCTCTTCCATGTTTTCTAATCGCTTTTGTGCTTCTTTTCCTTGATTATTCTGTAGAGATCGCATTTCTTCTCTTTTTTCTTCCATCATAGCTCTTTTCTCTTCCATTTCTTGTCTGCGCTCTTTCATCTCATTTTTTCTCTCCTCAAGTTGTATTTTTTTCTCATCCAAACGACGCTCGTGCGCCTCTGACCAAAAACCAGTGTCACCTTCTTCATTCATATAAAAGTAAAAGTCTTCTATAGGTTGATCTCCACTTATATTATAAGTTCCAGTTTTAGAATTTCCTGAATATGAAATACTGATAGAAGTGATTTCATTAGCATTATTTCTACTCGTACTATAATTTAAGTTTAGGTTGTGGTCTTTTTTCAATTCTTCTTGAATAGCTTTCAGTTCTTTTTCAGAGGTGTTTTTTGTAATTAAAATACGTACTTCTTTATCACGTATAGATTGGCTTCTAAACGTTTCTTTTTCCTTTTTAGCAGCTACATTGGAAGTACTACTCGCTTGCCCTTTTGCTTTATTTGTCACATCCTGTAATCTGGATGTTAAAGATTGCGTATTTCCAGCTGTTGTATTTGTATTGCTTCGCAACGATTGTTGTATTTGTTGAGTCTCATCGGTAAGATGAGCAGTAGTTGTTTTTAAATGACTGCCCTCAGGAGTCTCATCGTTTGTGCCAAAAACAGAATTTTGCACTACAAAGTTAGTAAGAAACACTAAGTTTTCTTTTGTGATGTTAAAGGTAGCACCATCATCTTTGAGTTCTTTAATCTGGATGGAAGCTTCATCTGTATTTGTAATTAGATATCCTGACCAATCTTTATCAATAGGTGCTGTCACATCAAAACGAGTGAAAAACCTTTTTTCTGATGGAAATTTTGTTTGAAAAGAAAATTGCTTGATATATCCATTTTCATGAAATACACGATTATGAAACTTAATACGCTTTTCAGGATTGTGTACCATAAAATGATTTTCAATAGCATCTAGTTGTGATGCTGTTGTTTCTGCATTGATGTAAAATTCGTTCTTTTTTTCTACGTTTGTTTCCGCTTTCGCGAAAGCGGACTCAACATCCTTACTACGTTCTTTATACTCGATGACTTCTTTGACGTTAAATGAATACATAAAAAGAGCTAAGGCTGGGAGTACCAAGCTTAACTTCCATAAATTACGTTTGTGTGATGTTTGTTTGTTTAACATAACGATTCGTTTTTTGATTAATGAATGATAAAAATTATTAGTAAGCGCTGGCTGTACGACGGTTGATGAGACCTTGACCAGTGTGCGTTGATATTCTTGAGAAGAAGAAACCTCTTGGATGGCTCCGTTATCTGCTATAAACTCTAAGTTTTGCTCTAAGCTTTCTTTATACAACCATGCCAGCGGATTAAGCCATTGTATTGCCAAAATACATTGTGTAAGTAAGATGTCAATTGTATGCCGTTGGCGTACGTGAATTTTTTCATGAGCTAAGATCATATCTAGCTCTTTAGGCGTATGTAAATTAGGATTGTAACATATTGTTTTAAAGAAAGAAAAAGGGGTAATAGTTTTATCAGTAATTTGGACATAGTTATATCCGTCTTTATATACTTTAGGATACGCAGCAATTAATTTATGTAATGAAATAAGTTGTATCCCTAAACGTGAAATCATAACAACAAAACCAATTCCATATATAATAAGAGCAATTTCCCACCAGTCAATGATAATGGCTTCTTGTGGTGGTTGCATACTTGTCGCAACAGTAGCGACAAACGACGTATTTTCCATCATAGAAGTATCTAGAATAGGAATGTCTCTATATGTGGTATGTGTGTACTGTATAAAAGGAACAATGAAGGCTGCGATAATGCCAGACAATAAATAATGTCTGTTCGCCGAAAAAAAAGTGTCTTTTTGTAGCACGATCCGATAGATGACATAAAATATAGAGAGGATGGCTATGCTCTTTGTGATGTAAATGAATGTTTCCATACGTTTTTAATTTGCTCTTAGAATGGAGAGTTCTTGATAATAAACTACGCTTTACTTTCTTTGTTTTCAATAATGGCTAGAATTTCTCTTAATTCAGTAGCAGAAATCTTTTCTTCTTTTGCAAAAAATGAAACGACCTCTTTGTAAGAGCTGTCAAAATACTTTTGCGTTGCTGTTTGCATAAATTGTTTACGATAAGATTCTATAGTAACCACAGGATAATATTGATGTGTTTTTCCATAAGCAGTATGAGCCACATATCCCTTTTCTTCAAGATTACGCACAATAGTTGATACGGTATTATAGTGATTTCCTTCAGGTAACTCAGAAACCACTTCTTTTACAAAAGCTTTTTCTAATTGCCATAAGGCGTGCATAATCTCTTCTTCTTTATTTGTTAATTTTTCCATATTTCTGCCCGCATAGGCGGGTAACTTTTAATGATTGAATACTTTCTGATTGATATCTTGATAAGATTCCTATTTTAAGAGGATGACTCTTCACAAAGTAAATGTATAACGATTTTTTTAGTTAAACAACTATTTTTATAGTTATGTAACTATTATTTTAGTTTTTTATTGTATTTCTGCTCCTACTTGCTGGCGAGGCAGGTTCGCGAAAGCAAAAAAAGCAAGTACTTATAAGGCATAAAAAAACTCCGTCACACTATTGTAACGGAGTTTTTGTCTTCAGGTATGTGTTATCATTTATTCTGTATGACCATATATATCATTATATAATGCCATATATTTTTCTTTAATGATTTTGCGTTTTAGCTTCATAGTAGGAGTGAGGTGTCCATCTTCTACAGACCAAATATCTGGTGTTAAACGAAATTGTTTTACTTTTTCCCATTTTGCAAAGGTCTCATTTGCTAGATCAACTTCTTTTTGATACCGTTCTACGACGCGCTCTTTAGCAATAAGATCTGCGTGATCTGTATAGGTAATTCCCTTCTTGTCTGCCCAATCGGTTAAGAAATCAAAGTTAGGTTGTATCAATGCTGCTGGCATTTTTTCGCCATCACCTACAACCATGATTTGTTCTATAAATAAGGTTTGCTTAAATCTATTCTCGAGTAATTGAGGTGCTACATATTTACCTCCCGATGTTTTAAACATCTCTTTTTTACGATCTGTTATTTTTAAGAAGCCATCGCTATCAATCTCTCCAATATCTCCCGTATGGAAGTATCCATCTTTAATGACTTCATCTGTTTTTTCTTGATCTTTATAGTATCCTAACATCACATTAGGTCCTTTTACAAGAATCTCTCCATCTTGGGCTATTTTTACTTCAACACCTGGGAGTAGCTTTCCTACAGTGCCTACTCTAAAACCGCCATTACGCATATCATTTACAGAGCATACTGGCGATGTTTCTGTAAGTCCGTATCCTTCCATAATACCCATTTCTGCGGCATTAAAAATACGAGCAAGTCTTGGTTGTAACGCCGCACTACCCGAAGCGATAAGTTGTAGATTTCCTCCTAATCCTTCTTTCCATTTAGAAAAAATAAGTTTACGTGCAAGAGCTAATTTTTTTTCATACCACCATCCATTTTCTCCATACGGTTTATATTGTAATCCAATTTTAACCGCCCAAAAGAACAGCGCTTTTTTGATCCCAGAAAGATCAGCTCCTTTTGCTATAATTTTATCATATACCTTTTCTAAAAGTCTAGGTACAGCAGTCATGACTACAGGTTTTACTTCTTTAAGGTTGTCACTTATCGTTTCTAAGGACTCTGCAAAGTAAATAGACACGCTCAGGTATTGATATAAATACATCAACATACGTTCATAGATATGACATACAGGAAGGAAACTTAACGCACGGACATCGTGATCTGGAATAGGAAGTCTATGTGAACTTGCCAATGCATTACTTACTATATTTTTATGAGATAGCATCACTCCTTTAGGTCTTCCAGTAGTACCAGAAGTGTATATAAGCGTAGCTAAATCGTCCGTCTTGACATTACTTTTTAGCTTTTCTACTTCATCTTGATTGCTCTCATCTGCGCCAAGTTCTAGAACCTTTGTCCAATGATCACAGGCATCTAATTCATCAAAAGAATACACGGCTTTCAATGAAGGAACTTGATCCATAATAGCAGAAATCTTTCCATGCACTTCAGCACAAGAAACAAAACAGTAGGTCGATTCAGAATGATTTAAAACATACGCATAGTCCTCCATAGAAATGGTAGGATAAATAGGTACATTTTGTGCTCCTAGTTGGAGTATTCCAATATCACAAATATTCCATTCTGTTCTATTGTTCATGGATATCAGTGCAATTTTATCATTTGGTTTTACACCTAAACGCAATAACCCACGACTCAACGCATTTGCTTTGTTTATATATTCTTGAGTTGAAGTAGCTTCCCAAACACCATTTTTCTTTGTGCAAAGAGCATCAGAGATATTATTTTTCTCTAACTGGTAATAAGGGAAATCAAAAAGTCTCGTAATTTCCATATACTATAATTTATCATGCAAAATATGAAAAAATGATGGTATTTAATGAGATTATGTTAAAATCCTGTAGGATATTTTTCGAAATGCATACCTCTTTAAATAAATGAGTTATACTAAGGCTTATCCAAAAGGCAATAAGAAGGCGTGTGAAAAAAAGAAAAGCCTAACGTTCGCGTTAGGCTTTTATAGATTTTATAGATGTCGCAAAAGCTTACTCTTTGATCACCTTGATTGTTTTTATAGCATTATTGGAGGTTATTTTTATAAAGTAAATCCCTTTTGCATAGCTGCTATAATCTAATTGTGCATTTCCAATATGTGTTGCTGTTTCAGATACACGTTGCCCCTGTATGTTATAAATAGTTGTCGTGTATTCGCCTTGTGGTGCTTGAATGGTTAAGAAGTCTCTTACTGGGTTTGGAAACACAGTAAATCCTTGAAGAATATTCTCACCTACAGATAATTCTTCTTGATTGATCACTAGAAATTCTAGATCATCAAAATAAAATCCATCCCGTCTTACCTCACCATCAGAAACTAATTGGAATCGGGCAATGATTTCTTCTCCAAGATACTCCGAAAGCGAAATTTCTTCTAACACAAAGTCAGGCTGTGTTCCGTCATATAATGGCTCTCCCGCAGGTTGTATATTGGTTCCTTCTGTTGTAAAATTACCACATTGCGGAATCCAAGTAGCTCCATTATCTGTCGAGATTTCAAACTGCACATAATCCCATGTATTTTCTATTTCCCATGCAGCATAAAAAGAAACAGATGCCGATACGGCTTCGGTTAAATCGATAGGTGTGTTGATAACAATAGAAGAGTTTTCATTATTGCTATAATTTCCATTTGGAGAGTCTGTAATAGATGTTGGCGCGGATTCAAAAATAATAGTAGTCACTCCCCAATCATTTGCCTCAAAGTTTGTCGTCGAACTATTTCCATTATCAAAGAAAACCTGTTCTGATTCTCCAAATATTTTAGAAACAGCGATAGCAATATCAAAAGAGCCATTATTTACAACGAGTTCATATTCTACAGCTTCACCAGCAGCTATTGTATTTGCTAATGTAAAGCCTATGGTACCATCTTGATCTTCAAGTGTGGCAAGTCCAGAAAAGGTAACAGGACTTCCTACAGATATAATATTGCTAGATACAGGATTGATACTTACGGTAAAGTCTCCAGATCCATTGATTCCTAATCTGCGAAGATTAAAAGAAGCGTTTGGTGTGGTGTTATCAATAAAAAGAGAAGACGTATCTGATAGGGTTCCATAATTGTTGCTCATTTTTGCAGCCGTAAGATTAAGGAACATCATTTCTCTAGCGATATCTTCAATTTGATTTGAAGGAGGATAAAAATCATTATTTATTTCTGGTGTAAATGCAAATATCTTGTCATGTGTACCTACAGTGCCATACATAAAATCGTCGCTATCTCCAGAAAATGGTGAATCTCTAAGGGCATTATATCCGTTTTGAGAGGTGAGTTCAGCACCTATTCCTTGATAAAGTGCATCATCTGGTGTTGCTACATCAGCATAACCAAAAGGATAATATAATAATCTTCCAAAAGAGTGATTATTTAAGGCAATGACAAAGTCGTGCTGTTCTACAAACCATTTGATGGCTTGGTTTTCTATTTCAGAAAAAGGAGCAGGACCGTGATATGTACTTGAATCTGGATTTGCTGAAGCTCCAGGTCCACCCCAAGAACCATTATTTGGATCTCCATTAATATGGTAATTGTAGTTACGGTTATTATCAACACCGTTTCCATTTTTTCTGTTTTTACGCCAGAACCCTTGACCGTTTGAAGGATCCAATACCTGATTGTATAAATATCCATCTGGATTTACAACAGGCACAAAATACAATTCTGTATTATTTAAGATGCTTTGTATTTCAGGATTGGTATCATAGTTCTCTAATAGATACCACATATAGAAGATTAATTCCGAAAGTGTTGCAAACTCACGGGCATGATGAATACTTGTATATAATAGTTGCGCTTCGCCTTCACTGTTGTCGTTTGGGTTATCACTTATTTTCACCCATTCAATTCTATTTCCACCTATAGAAGGTGTTACAGAGTTATCAGGTTGTCCTTCGGTTAAAAAATCACTGATTCCGTCTCTAGCTGTGATTAAGTTGGGATATAAATCATGCATATCGTCAAGTTCATCTAGAAATTCTTGATACGTCATATATCCTCCTAAAGAGCCTAAATTGAAATTATCTGGTGTAGGATAGTTTTCTCCCGTGTTTTGATTACAACTTGCATTTCTCTGCAAAGGGATGTTTTGTCTATTTTGTTCGGCGAGGTGTTGTCTTACATCATCAATCAAGACCTCTACTTGGAATCCATTAAGGTGTGCACGCTCAAGTTCACTGACAGAAAAATCAGAAATAATGAAGTGATCTTTTTTCTTAATTCCATGATCTGCGGGGATATCAAGTTGTTGTAATCGTGATAGGTCACTATCTTGATTAAAAGATATTTTAGCTCGTTGGTATTTTTCTAATTTCTCTTGTGCACTAATTGCAAAAAAAGAAAATAGAAATACGATCAAATAGGCTTTTTTCATTAATTCAGGGGTTTGTATACTGTACATATTATAAAACAATTCAACGCTCTGTATTCCTACCGTTGCCTTGTTTTATTTAGAATTTTTTAATTCAATCCATCTGCGAGCATTTTCAAATGCTTCTAACCAAGGCGACACTTCATCTTGTCTTCCATACATATAATGTGGCCAGTTCCAAGGAAAAATCGAACGTTCTATATGTGGCATCGTAACGAGATGACGTCCTGTTTTATCACAAAGCATTGCGGTATCATAGTCAGATCCATTTGGATTTCCAGGATATCCATGGTAATCGTATTTTGCTACAACATTGTATTCATATTCTTGCATAGGGAGGTTAAATTTACCTTCTCCATGACTGATCCAAACGCCTAGCGAAGTCCCTGCTAACGATGCCAACATAATACTCTTACTATTATTCGCAATAATCACACTTACAAAGCCACTCTCATGTTTCTTAGAGTCATTATACGTCATTTTTGATAATTGCTCATGCTCAGGATTAATAAGATCCAATTCTAAGAATAGTTGACATCCATTACAGATCCCGATAGACATAGTATCTTCTCTTGCAAAGAAGTTTTTGAGCGCTTTGTTTGCTTTCTCATTATATAAGAAAGCTCCTGCCCATCCCTTTGCAGATCCTAATACGTCACTATTAGAAAAACCACCTACAGCACCTATAAATTGAATATCTTCTAGGGTTTCTCTTCCAGAAATCAAATCGGTCATGTGTACATCTTTCACATCAAAACCAGCTAGATACATCGCATTTGCCATCTCTCTTTCAGAGTTACTTCCTTTTTCTCTTAAGATTGCTGCTTTAGGTCTTGGTCTGCTTGTATCTATTTGCGGACGTTTTCCTGTAAAATGTCCAGGAAACATATAAAATAGTGGTTGTGTTTTATAGTTGTCAAATCGTTCTTTAGCCAGACCATTTGCTGTTTGTTTACTATCTAATAAGTACGATGTTTTATACCAAGTATCTCGTAAAGAAGATACGGTAAGTCCTAACTCAACACCGTGATTTTTTATTTCTAAGGTGTCACCCTGTGTGGCGGTTCCAATTTTTGAAAAAGAAACGCCTTGCTCTTTTAAAATAGTTTCGACGCTTTCATTTCTTGCTTGAAAAACCACACCTGCATTTTCTGCAAATAGTACTTTGATCAGATCTTCTTCTCCTAAATCAGATAAATTTATAGTAGCGCCTAGTTCTGTATCTGCAAAACACATTTCTAATAATGTGGTGATTAATCCTCCACTTGCCACGTCATGTCCTGCTAAAATCAAATCCTTTTTGATAAGATGTTGTAGGGTATGGAACGCTTTCGCGAAAGCGGAATCATCCATAACAGAAGGTGCTTCATTTCCGATAGTCTTGCATACTTGCGCAAAGCTAGATCCTCCTAGTTTGTAGGAATCCTGAGACATATTGATATAATAGATACTTCCTCCGCCTTTTCTTAAGACAGGTTCTACAACCTTATTAATATCAAGACAACTTCCCGCCGCCGAAATCACTACCGTACCCGGTGCAATCACATCTCCGTCAGGATATTTTTGTTTCATAGAAAGGCTATCCTTTCCTGTAGGAACATTGATTCCTAAGTTGATAGCAAAGTCAGAAATCGCTTGAACGGCTTTGTATAAACGTGCATCTTCACCTTCATTTTTACACGGCCACATCCAGTTGGCAGAGAGACTTACAGACTTTAGATTGTCTGTAAGTGGCGCCCATACTATGTTTGTCAGGGCTTCAGCAATACTATTTTTACTTCCAGCAACAGGATCAATAAGTCCGCTTACGGGAGAGTGTCCGATGGACGTAGCGATCCCTTCTGTACTTTTATAATCAAGTGCCATCACTCCAACATTGTTAAGCGGAAGTTGTAAGGGACCTGCACATTGTTGTTTGGCAACGCGCCCACCTACACAACGATCTACTTTATTGGTAAGCCAGTCTTTACAACCTACGGCTTCTAGTTGAAGCACTTGGTCTAGATACTCATGAAAGTGCTCTAATTGATAGGTTGGATTTTTATAGGTACGATGAATCGTTTTATCAACCATCACTGTTTTTGGCGAACTACCAAACATATCTTCTAAAGCAAGATTCATAGGAGATTTTCTAGTAGACTTACTTACAAATGCAAAACGATGATCGTTAGTTACTTCTCCTACTTCATACATAGGGGAGCGCTCACGTTCTGAAATCCGCTTAAGCATTTCCATATCTTTTTCACCAATCACAAGTCCCATACGTTCTTGTGATTCATTACCAATAATTTCTTTTGCCGATAAGGTTTTATCTCCTACTGGAAGTTGATCAAGATCTATAAGCCCTCCTGTTTCTTCTACTAGTTCTGAAAGACAATTTAAATGTCCTCCTGCTCCGTGATCATGTATAGAAACAATCGGGTTTTCTTCACTTTCTACGAGTCCGCGTATCGCATTTGCAGCACGTTTTTGCATTTCAGGATTCGAGCGTTGTATAGCGTTTAGCTCAATACCAGAACTAAATGCTCCAGTATCTGCCGAAGATACAGCGGCACCTCCCATTCCGATACGGTAATTTTCACCTCCTAAGATTACGATTTTATCACCTTCTTTAGGGGTGTCTTTTAGCGCTTGGTCTTTTTTTCCATAGCCGATACCTCCCGCTTGCATGATGACTTTATCATAGCCTAATCTGCGTCCTTCTTCTTGGTGCTCAAACGTAAGTACTGACCCAGCAATGAGGGGTTGTCCAAACTTATTTCCAAAGTCTGAAGCGCCATTAGATGCTTTTATTAAGAGGTCTATGGGATTTTGGTATAACCATTTTCTAGCAGGCATGTTTTCTTCCCAAGGTCTATCTTCTTGCAATCTAGAATACGGAGTCATATATACGGCTGTCCCTGCGAGTGGTAATGATCCTTTTCCGCCAGCAAGACGATCTCGTATTTCTCCTCCAGATCCTGTAGCAGCTCCATTAAAAGGTTCTACTGTTGTGGGGAAATTATGGGTTTCCGCTTTAAGCGAAATCACACTATCAAATATGGTTTCTTGATAGAAATCGGGCTTATCTGCTGTTTTAGGTGCAAATTGTGTCACGCGCGGTCCTTCTATAAAAGCAACATTATCTTTGTAAGCCGAAACAATCGTATTAGGGTTTTCTGCTGCTGTCTTTTTGATCAATTTAAATAGGGAAGAAGGCATTTCTTCTCCATCTATCACAAAGGTGCCATTAAATATTTTATGACGGCAATGCTCCGAATTTACCTGACTAAAACCAAACACTTCGGAGTCAGTAAGTTTTCTTCCTATTTTTTTGGAAACAGTTTCTAAATAGAGAACTTCTTCTTCATTAAGAGCGAGACCTTCTTGCTCATTATAGGCGCTTATATCATCTAATTCTATGATGGCTTCGGGCTCTATATTGAAGGTAAAAATATCTTGATGAAGGCTTGTGTATTTTTGAGAAATCATAGGATCAAAAGCTATATCATTTTCTGATGACGAAGTGAATTCTTCTATTCTTATGATATGATCAATACCCATATTTTGGGTGATTTCTACAGCATTGGTACTCCAAGGTGTAATCATCGTAGCACGAGGTCCAATAAAAAAAGCGTCTATTGTGGACGCTTCTATCTTAGGCTGATTACCAAAAAGCCATAGTAGCTTTAGGCTATCTTCTTGCGTTAAATCTTGGTTGCATTGAACTGCAAATACAGTTTCTTTTGGGTTTCCGAAGAAGTAAATCATACAGGTAGTCTGTGATGTTAAATAAACAGCAAATTTACATTTTTTAGCTAAAATATGCACGATTAAATAGGATTGCTTACATATATTATAAACATGTTTTTAACCTCTTTGATCTATACTGGGATTTTATAAATTCTCTTAATTATTAAGAAATAATTAAGATTTTATTATGATATATGTTTATTTTCGCTACTATTTACTATAAAAACTACAAATTCATGAAAAAATCCACAACATTATTTGTGTTGATGCTCTTTATTAGTTTAGGAGTCTATGCGCAAGAAACACAGGGACCTAGTTCCACATCGCAAGCTATTTATAAGGGTAAAACAGTGCCTCTTAGAGATTTTGCTACGTTACAAAATCATAATTTTGGAATTGAAGAACTCACTATAGTTCCTAACCGTTATGAAGGTTCGTTTGAAAATTTAGTAGAAGGACTATCTAGTTCTGAAGCTACGCTACAACGAGAAATGGGACCTTTACAGGCTAATAATGCTATTGAAGCTAACTTTCCTGGTATAAATGGAACTCAGTCTGGTTTTATACCACCAGATCCTACGGGAGCTGTAGGACCTAATCACTATGCACAAGCTGTCAACTCAGCAATTTCAATATATGATAAAACAGGAGGTTTACTTGTAGGTCCTGTAGCTTTAGGTACATTTTTAGGGAATAATGCTAATAATGGGGATCCTATCATTTTATACGATCAATTAGCAGACAGATGGCTGGTAAGTCAATTTGGTGCTGGTGCACTATCATTAGTCGTTGGAATATCAGAAACAGCAGATCCTACAGGATCGTATAATGTTTATGAATTTCTTAGTGGACAATTTGAAGATTATCCACATTACTCAGTGTGGCCAGACGGATATTACTTAACGACCAATGGTACTGGTGGTGGAGGTGGATTTAATCCTAGAGAGGTTTTTGTTCTAGAAAGAGATGTTATGCTAGCAGGTGGTTCTGATCCTCAAATCGTAGGACTAAATCTTACAGGACAATTTGCAAATCCTACGACCATCTTTAGTGCTGCATCTGCAAATTTAACAGGTTATGCATATCCAGACGATACCCCAGGATTCTTTGTGTATTTACAAGATGATTCTTGGAATGGAAATATTGATGCTGATAATTTATTAGTATGGGAAGCAAATATAGATTGGGATAATACAGCCAACTCTACCATATCTGCCAATCCACAAGAAATTCTAGTAGACTCTTTTGATTCTTTATTTGCTCCGTTTGGGGTTGGAGATATAGATCAACCTAGTACTGACCAAGATTTAGCAGGTCAAGGTGGTATTATATCGTATATGGCAAATTATAGAACTTTTGAAGATCATAACTCTTGGGTCATCACATTTAATGTAGATGTAGATGGAAACAACACCTCCGGCATACGTTGGATAGAGCTCCGTAATACAGAGGCAAATACAACTTGGTCTGTTTTTCAGGAAGGGACGTTTGCTCCAGATGATGGCAATAGCCGTTTTATGAGTAGTGCTGCTATGGATGCTCAAGGTAATATTGGGTTGGCTTACAACATTGCGGGTTCTACGATGCCAGTGGGAATTCGTCATACAGGACGATTTGCTACTGATCCGTTGGGTCAAATGACTGTAGAAGAAAATATTATTTTTGATGGACCAGGTGTACAAACTTTTTCAAATCGTTTTGGAGATTATGCACACATGACTTTGGATCCAAATGAGTTTACATTCTGGCATACCACTCAATACTTCCAATCTAATAATGTTTGGGCGACAAGAATAGCATCATTTAGGCTATCTGATGGTTTTGCAACAGATGTTGGCGTTAATGGTTTTGTATCCCCTTCTACAGGAGATCTTACGGCTACAGAAACCGTAGAAGTCATAATCAGAAACTTTGGAACAGAAGATCAATCGAATATTCCTTTAGAATTACGATTAGACGACGTACTTATCGCTAATGAAACGTTCACAGGTACGATTCTCGCTGGAGATTCTGCTAACTATGTATTTACAGCAACTGTAGATTTAAGTATAGAAAATCAAACCTACGTAGTTTCTGCGAGTACACTACTAGATGGAGATCAACAAGTAATAAATAATGATGCTTCTATTGAAGTGACACATCTTTTTGCTAATGATATAGGCGTAGCCCAAATTACATCACCTACTTCGGGAATGTTGGGCGTAGAGGATGTTACTATTGATATTACAAACTATGGAGGCGCTGCACAATCAAACTTTGATGTTCAATATATACTAGATGATGGATCTCCTGTAGTAGAAACCTTTACAGGGAATGTACCTCCATTAGCAACCGTGAGTTTTACATTTGCTGAACAGGCAGATATTAGTGAAG
>Ga0115551_1001505_pt1 | contig 14763 bp, 7 predicted proteins | sample COGITO_mtgs_1103_FD_87179 | JGI IMG/M metagenome (GOLD analysis project Ga0115551, IMG submission 87179) | Pelagic marine microbial communities from North Sea - COGITO_mtgs_110321 | ecosystem: Environmental > Aquatic > Marine > Epipelagic | place: Germany:Helgoland, sampling site Kabeltonne... | reverse complement strand
GACTGCGGCTCTAGTAGAGCTTTCGGTTGTTGACACGAAAAGCAGACGTTTGAAAGTGAACTCCCCTTCGAGCCTGAGATCGCGAGTCTGTGATCGCATACAATATCCATCGATTTGACCGCAATTTGATGTTAACATTACATTATTTCGAGTTTTTCGTGATTTTTGGGTATGAGCATTTCGGGTAACAGATATTTTATTGGCGGGAGTATCAAATCGACCAATGAGAAGCGAGATCTTGTTGTTGCCTAAAATCTTTTTTGAGTGACTCGGCAAAAGTGTATCAAAGTGCAGGGGGTACGCAGATTACCGCGCGCACGACCACGCTAGCTCGATAGACATCCGCACAAACATGATCGCCACGACCACGATGACCGCTCGCGTCGCGCCGATGACCGCCAGATGCTCCGGCGTCAACAAAAAGGCCGTCTCCGTCCGCAAGTTGGCGAAGATCCCGGGGGCGAAAACAACAACATCCGCGATGGTTCGGGGAGGACGCGCGGGCCGTGGGTGCGTGTCCACGCGCGCGTCCGCGGGCGACGACGACGGCGCGGAGGTGTCCACGTCCGACAAGGATGAGAAGTTCGATCTCGAGACGGCGTTCACCAACCTCGCGTCCAGGTATGATTGGCTCAGCGCGGGCATCGGCGCGCTCATGGGGACCTCGTACGGGGTGGTGAGGGGCCAGCCCCCGTCGCAGGCGCTTGGAATAGCGGTGTGCGCCACCGTCGTCGCACTAGCAATCGACGAAATCCTCAAGGAGAACAAAATCTAAGTTCCCTATACTCGGTGTGGTGAGGCATCCACCGTCAGGGACGCGGTCCCACGTACACTAGTTCGGTTTAGTATCAGTATCAGTTGTAACAGTAACCTCAGTTGTTGACTCCAATTCGTCTCGAGAGCTACCTCACTACTTCTTCTTCTTGGGCTTCTCCTCCTCCTCGTCGCCGGCCTCTTCTTTCCCGAGCGCCTTCTCCAGCTTCACCCTCGCGGGCAGCTTGGACGTCCAGTCCTTCATCTTGGCCTCGTCCATCTCAGTCGCCTTGTCGAGCAGCTGAATCTTGTCGAGCAGCTCATCCACGGTGAGCTCCTCGCCAGCCTTGACCAGCCTCGCCACCCTCTGCGGCGTGAGCACCGCCCTGCACGCCATGTCGATCGCACCCGACGGATACCCAACCGTGCAGGCACAGAGCATGGACATGTCGAAGTCGCGGGGGAGGGAGTACGGCCGGACAATCTCGGGCTCCGCGTCGGGATCCTCGACGCCACCCTCCAAGATACCTCCATCCGGCTCCGTCGCCGTCGCCGTCTCGCCGCCCTCAGCGTCAGCCACGGGTTCGGTCTCGCCCTCAGGAGCGGCGTCGATATCCCCGCCCCCCTCGGCGGGTGGTGTCTCCGGGGTCGCCTCGGTGGCGGGCTCGGCGGGGGTCTCACCCTCCGCGGGCTCGGCGGCGGGCTCGGTGTCATCCGCCGCCTCTGTCTCCGCCTCGGGTGCGGCGGCGGCATCTTCGGCATCTGCGGCATCCTCCGCAGCCTTCGGTTCGGGCCATACCAAGCCGGCCGCGACGGTCTCAGCCACGCGTCGCTCCACGCACCGTTCCCACACCACCCGCCTGGAGGTATCGTCTGGCACCGGGCAGTACACGAACCGGCTCACCTCCTTCATGAAACCCCTCTGGTCCTTCTTGACGCAGAGGTAGGGCTCGGAGGAGCACCCGACGATCATCACGCGCTCACCCTTCTTCATGCCCTTGGTCTCCTTGAGAAGGTCCTTCTTAACGCGGCTGAACAGCTCCTTGGACTTGTACTCCCTGAGCTTCTTCTTGTCAGAGAGGAAAACCTTCTCCAGCTCGTCGACGTAAATCACCGCCGGTTGCATCGTCCGCGCAACCTTGAACACCATGTGGATCATGAGCGTGGTCTCCTTCTTCCCGGGGTACTTGCCGTCGGTGTTCCGTGGGGAAAGGTTGAAAAAGACGGCGCCGGTGTGGTTCGCGATGGCGTGCGCCAACGCCGTCTTGCCGGTGTCTTTGCAGCCGTAGAGCAACAGAGTCTTGCAGTGGCCGGGAATGGTCGAGTGCACCGTCTCGCCGCTCGCGCCCAGGGGCAGGATGGCGAGTTCGGTCACCATCTGACGCACCTGCGCCATGGACGGATCCGGAAAGTATTTGTTCCGCTCTAGGGTGGAACCCAGGACGTTGATGTCACCAGCGTAGGCGTCCAGCGTGTGCTCGGGAGGGACCGGCTGCACGATGCCCAGCTCCACCAGCTCGGCGTAGAGGCTCTCGATGGTTCGATCCGCGGTGAGGTCCTTCCCCTTACCTTTCTTGCCACCCGCCTTGGCCCCGCCCTTCTCCTTCTTCTCCTTCTTCTCCTTCTTCTTACCGTCGCCCTTGCCTCCTTTCTTTCCCTTGGCCCCCTTCCCCTTCTTGGCGGGTCCAGCCTTGGCGGCTCGCTCCGCCTCCACCATCTCCCGAAGGTTCTCCAGCAGCAGCCTCATCTCCTCGTCAACCTCCCGGCGGACCTCCTCGAACACCACCGGTTTGAGCTCCTCCTCCACCACGGAAGATATGAACCTCTGCTCGAAGTTGCCACCCTTCAGTCCGGTGTCGTGAACCTTGGACCACGTTCGGTCGAACGAGTCGATCGCGTCGCGAATCGGGTTGATAAACTTAGCCGGGCACTTGGGCTTGGGCTTATCGTCCCCCTTGCCCTTCTTCTTGGCCGCCTCCTTCTTCTTCTTCTCCTCCTCAGCCTTCTTCTTCTTCTCGGCGTCAGCCTTGGCCTTGGCAGCCTTGGGGTCGAGGTCGGCGTCGTCGTCCTCCTTGGGGGGCGGGTTCAGTATATCCGCGCTGCCGCCGTTGCCGACGTCGGGGAAATCGGGAAACGCGCCAGTCTCCGGGTCCCTGTTCTCGAGGAACCACGCGTTGATCTTATCCTGCACCTCCTCGCGCATCTCCTGCCCGTGCCGTTCCTTGACCCGGTCCTTCAGGTTTTCGTACGCGGCCAGGTACTCGTCCTGGTTGGCGTACTGCGCCTTTTTGCGCATCTGGTTGTTGGCCATGTCCCGCAGGATGGGATCGTCGCGCGGGTCCTCCGGCCTCGGCGCGGGTCTCATACCCAAAAACACCAGTTCCTCGTCCATCAGCCGCTCGTACTCCCTACGCGCCAGCCACCCGCGCGCGTACTTTTGTATGACGGTCGCGATCTGGTCCTTGGTCTTTGTCGCCGCCAGGATGTTGACCCGCTCCTCCAGGTCGCTCCGGTACTCCTCCGCGATGCGCTCGTCCTCGATTCGCTTAGCCTCAGCCTCCTCCTGTGACAGCGGCGGCGGCGCGAACACGTCGCGGGTCATGTACTCGGGCACCGGCTTGGTCCAGTTCACCCGGCCGACGAAGACGTTGGGTTTACCCAGCTCCGGCTTTGCGGTTTCAAACTTGTGAAGGAGCGCCTCGAGAAACGTATCCCTCGCGCCGAGCTCGTGCCGCCTGTCGTCCACGAAGTACCGCGGGACGGGTATCTCCATGGCGTCGACGGGCAGGTTCATGTCCTCCAGCGTCTCGTCCAAAGACACGTGCTCCAGCTCGCGTCCAAACTTCTTCAAGACCCAGTGCCTGAGCTCTAGGCATCGGCCTATGGTGGCCTCGAGGGTTCGTTTGACCTCGACGCGCTTCTGCGGGTGCGACATCTGGTCGTACGCGCGTTCGAGCCTGCGAAAGATCTGGACGTACTGCACGTACGCCCGTACCCACTCCGTCGGGTCCCTCTCCGGTAACTCGGGCGGGAGCTCGGCGCCGGTCTCCTCGTCGTACTGCGGTCCTGGGGGCGGGGGCTGGTCGGGGAGGGGCACGCCGTCCGCGTCCAAGACGGGTTCGGGCGGGGGTTGCTCCCACTCGAGCATGTGGCCGAGGTCCCTCATGCACTGGCGCCAATCGGCGTCGTACGAGCTGTCGGCGTCGGGTGGGCACGGGGGTCGAAGGTCAGCGGGGTTGAGGGACCATTTTGGAATCCGAGGAGGGATCGATGATTTGCGGGTGATTTGCGGGTGACGCCCGTGGCCTGAGCGGGGGTTCGGGGGTCGATCTGTGGGTTTGGGGTTGGGACTCACGCGTTCGACATGGCGCACGGCTCGGTCTTCTACCTCTCGCCGCGTCGCCTTCTCGCTCCCTTCCACGCCGGGCGTTCACGCGCCGGCTCTCACTGGCCGCAAGCCTAATTGGGCATCTCCTCTCGAGCACCTCATGAGAGAGGCTCGAGCCGGAATCCCCGCCGGCCGCGCGGCTGAAACGAACAGTCACAGTTTCCAAAACGGTTCGGGTCTTGGACCCGCCGAGGTCAACACTCGGGCTCACAGCGCTCCCTCGCCGCCGAACGTACGCCACGCGGGTGCTTCGTGTACATCTCTCGCGTGTTGGTAGCGCGCGCGTCACGTCCGGGGCCGTGAACGGCGGTGGCGCGCGCGTCAAGTGTGCGTGTCGTTTCTACTCGTCGCGCCCCATCCGTGACTCGTCGCGATGGGTGCTCCCCGCAGATCTGCGGACGACTCCGACGACTCCGACGGATCCGGCGACGACGTCGACGTCGACGTCGATGGGAAGGAGCGCGACGGGATCCAATACGACGAGCGCGGTCGCAGGGTCCTGGCGGATGACGTCGTGGCCGCGATACGTCAGGCGCACGCGCGCGGTCTCACCGCCCCGATGCTCCCTCCCAAAAGGCAGATGAACCAACACCGTCTCAGCGGCGTCGCGCACAGGCCGGGGTACAGCAGCGTGGACATGAGGGACGGGTACTTCCATCCACCGACCGTCGATCCAGTGTCCCGCGGTACCACCAAATCGACGCATCAGCCGAGCACGAAGGACGCCAACGTCGCAGCCTCTACGGACCCGAGCACGAAGGCGGCGGCGGGCGCGTGGGGCGGGAATGGCGACTTCAGCGACGCCGTGCTCAACGCGTTGGCGGCGAAGAGACTGGACAAGGATAAGATGACCCACGGGCAGCGAATGGAGGCGAGGTTGGAGGCGAGGATGCGGGGCGGGTCCATGCCACGGGGAGGTAAGGGTCGGCAACGGCGGGGAAGCGGCGAGTCAGTGATCGGCGACGACGACGACCCCGGACTGGACGGGTCACTTCCATTGGACGCCGCGTCGATGGACCTGTCCGACGACCCGTTCCACGACGATCATGCCGGCGGGTGTGTCTCCCACGGTGGCCCGCTGCCGGTGGTGAGCGCGCGTCGCAGGGCGCGCAGGGTGGGCGTGAGGGGCGGTCGGTCGTTGCGGCGTCGGGCGTTGGACTCGATCGGTTCGTTCACTTCGAGTATATCGTCGGCGTGCGGGCCGATCGTTGAGAGCGAGGACTTCGAGCTCATCGTGGTCATCGTCATCCTGGTCAACTGCGTGTCACTGGCGCTTTACCGGCCGACGGAGGGCACCGGGAGCGAGTGGAACGAACGGCTCGACCGGCTCGAGTTGGGGCTCAACGGGTTCTTCACCCTCGAGTTGGTGTTGAGGATATCGCACCGGGGCGCCGGGGAGTACTTCAGGGACCCTTGGAACAGGTTCGACTTCGCGCTCGTGCTGGCGGGGTACTCCGGGTTGCTCATCGCGGCGCCACAGGGCGGGGCGGACACCGGTGACGGAGACAACGGCGGGTTGCGGGCGCTGAGGGCGTTGCGGGCGCTGAGGCCGCTCCGGACCATAACTCGGTTCCAGTCCCTGCGGTCGGTCGTCGTCTGTTTCATCGAGGCCGTGCCTCTGTTGGTCAGCGTCGTCGGGTTCGTGGTGTTCTTCACGTTCCTGTTCGCCATCGCGGGGCATCAGCTGTTCCAGGAGGCGTACCACCAGAGGTGCGAGGACCCGGCCACGGGCGTACCCGAGACGTGGAACGACGCCTTCGGGTGCGACTCGATCGATAACCCGCTGGTCACCGGATCGAACCCCGCAGGGAGCGAACGGGGCTCCGGACGAACCTGCCCGCCCTTCGACGACCTCGGTAACCCGCTCGAGTGCGTCTACGTCCACAGCGGGCGGGGTAACTCGGTGGCTGGGTACGACAACGTAGCCGCGGGGATGCTCACCGTGTTCCAGTGCACCACCCTGGCCGGGTGGGCGCAGGTGATGTACCGGATCATGGACTCCGGGTCCGAAGTGGCGGTGCCGTACTTCGTGCTGCTGGTGTTCTTCGGTCCGTACTTCGTGGTGAACCTGTTCCTGGCTGTGCTCAAGACCAAGTTTGGCAAGGCTCAGTCACTGTTCCAGTCCAAGATGAACGCGGCGAAAGAGTCGGACTCGGCCGGTGACGATTCCACCGCGTCACTCGCCAACCCAACAGCCGTGCCGTCATCCACGCAGGTCGACGGTATCGTCCAACAACCAGGTGCGGGCACGGACGAGCAGGTAAAGCCGGTGGATCGGCGCAGACGCAACACGGTGGCGCTGATATTCGCGTGGATCGGCGCAGTCGCCGCCGGGTTTGCCGAGAAAAGGAGAATCGCCGCGGAACGAAAGGAGGACGAGCTCGCGCTGACCCTCGCCGCCCACGAGGCGGAGGGGGGTAAATCGTGGAGGCTCGAGTACCGACGCAAGATGCAGGCGCTCAAGGAGTGGTGCTTCGAGGTCCAGGAGCACAGGTACTTCAACCGGTTTTTCCTGGCGCTCATATACCTCAACACCGTGTTGATGGCGATGGAGCACCACGGCATGAGTTCGCAGCTGGCGTTCGCGCTGTTGGTGACCAACTTCGTGTTCACATTCTTCTTCACCGTGGAGGTTGCCATCAAGATCACGGGCATGGGGTTCTGGGACTTCTGGATGGACAACTTCAACAGGTTTGACCTCTGCATCGTGGGGTTGTCGATCATCGAGGTTCTGGCCATCGGCGGGTCGGCGATCCCAGCGCTCCGATCGCTCAAGGCGCTTCGTTCACTGAAGGTGCTGAAGACGTTCAGGGTCTTTCGCATCTTCAAGATGTTCCGCTACCTCGCGTCGCTGCGAATCATCGGGGAGGTCATCCTGTCCTCGCTGGGTTCCTTCATATCCATCGCCGTGCTCCTCTTCCTCTTCCTCCTGGTGTTTGCCATCGTGGGCCTGCACGTGTTCGGCGGCTTGAGGGACCCGGACTCGTTCAAGTACGGCGTGGATGACCCGCAGCTGGGTGGTCGCGCGTCCTTCGACTCCTTCTACCACAGCCTGTTGCTCACGTTCCAGGTGCTGACTTTGGAGGATTGGGAATTTATCATGTTCCGGTCCGTCGAGTACGCCGGGTGGGGGGCTTCGGTGTATTTCGTCATGTGGGTCATCGTGGGTAAGTACACCTTCCTCACGCTGTTCCTCGCCGTCACCATGGAGGCGTTCGAGAGCAAGTACGATCCAAAGGCGAGCAGAGAGGCGAGGGTGGTGGCCAAGTTGCTGCGAAAGAAACGCGAGCGGCGCAAGAAGCGACAGGTGAGTTTATTTTAATTATCGTATGGGCAATTAGAGCACTGACGTCGTGTTTTGTTTACAGGAGGCGTCCGTCAGGCGGAGACGGAAGGAGAAGAAACGGAGAAAAGAGCGCGAGGAGGAGCGTTCACGGAACACGGATGGCGGGACCCTGTCCGAGGATGGCGACGGAGCGTCCACCGCGGTCGTCACGCTGTCCTCCTCCCCGACGCCAGTCGCGGTGACCGAATCGTTCCAAGGCGACCCCGAGGCAAAGTCCGGGTGGAAGCCCAAGCGTAAACCGACCAAGTTTGCGTTTGGTGATTCGCGCGATGCGGAGTACGACAGCGACACCGCCAGCGACGGCACAGCCAGCGGGGCCATGACCCCGTACCTACCCTCCGGTATGAGCTCCGGCGCGGTCACGCCCGGGGGTGACGGGTACGACATTCCGTCCGGTCTGGTATCCGGGATGATGACGCCGTCCTGGGGCGGGTCAAGCTCGGTGGTGGGTTCGAGGCATAACTCGTTCGGAGCGGTTCGGTCCATGATCGTGCGACGTATGAACAAGGAGGACGACCTCGCGGACACGTCGTGCGGGTGCGTACCGCCGCACCATGAGCTGAGGGAGAGGTGCTTCGACGTGGTCACTCACTGGTCGTTCGACCACCTCATGTTTGCGCTCATCTTCGGGAGCTGCGTCGCGATGGCGATGGAACGACCGGACATGGAACCGGAGTTGCAGCGTAACCTGCTCATCGTCGATTACGTCCTGACGGCGTGTTTCACGACGGAGAGCGCGCTGAAGGTGTTCACCTTCGGGTTCAAGCGGTACATCCGCGAACGGACGAACCAGCTCGACTTTTTCATCGTCGTCACCACCCTGCTGGAGCTGATGCTGACCTCAGTCGGGGGTCTGAAAGCGGTCCGTTCGCTGCGCATACTGCGCGCCATACGACCTCTACGTGCGCTGACTAAATCATCCGGTATGAGGCTCGTCCTCAAGTCCGTCGCTCTGAGCATCGGCGCCATGGTCAACGTGTCGGTGGTGATGCTCATGTTCTTCGTCATCTTCGGCATCCTGGGCGTGCAGGTGTTCGCCGGTCGGTTCTACAAATGCAACGACCCCAGCGTTCCCGACCGTGCCGCGTGCGTGGGTTCGTACTACGACCCCATCGTCGGTAACGTGGCGGAACGCGAGTGGTCCAACGCCTACCTCAACTTCGACAACCTGTACCGGGCTCTGATATCCCTCTTCGTCACCTCAACTTTGGACGGGTACGGACAGATCATGTTCGACGCTCTGGACATAACGGGCATCGACAATCAGCCCAAGATGGACCACAACCCCGCCGCGTTCGTGTTCTTCGTCGCGTTCATCGTCCTATGCGCGTTCAGTCTGTTGAATCTGTACGTGGGTGTGATCTTCTACCAGTTCAGCAGGATAAGGATGCTCTCGCAGACCTCGTCCATCGACCTCACCGAGGAACAGAAAGAGTGGGCCGAGATGTGCAAGAGCGTGCTTCGCATGCAACCCCTCAAGAGACTACCCCCGCCCACGCAGTGGTTGCGCAAGATTCCGTACCACGTCGTGTCCGATAAGAAGTTTGACAGGTTCATCATGACCGCCATATGCGCCTCCGTGCTGGTCATGTCCGCGGGATGGCACGGCGAACCCGAGGAGTGGACCGAGATGAAGGATACGTTCAACCTCGGTTTCACGTGCGTGTTCATCGCCGAGGCTGCGCTCAAGATCACCGCCATGGGGTTCAGGGAATACTGGAGCAGTTCCTGGAACAGGTTCGATCTGTTCCTGGTGTGCGGCAGCCTGGTGGACCTGTGCGTCACCGATCTCAGCACCTCCGTCGCCAGGCTGATCCGACTGTTCCGAGTGTCCAGGATGTTCCGGCTCATAAAATCGTTCAAGGGACTCAGGAGCCTCTTCGAGACCCTGCTGGTGTCGTTGCCCGCGTTCTGGAACGTCGGGGCGCTGGTCCTCCTGCTCTTTTTCATCTACAGTTACGTCGGTGTCCTCACGTTTGGCACGGTGGTGAGGGGCGACTCCATCAACGAGCACGCAAACTTTGAGTCGTTCCAAACCGCCATGCTCACCTTGTTCCGGGTGGCGACGAATGACGAGTGGGTGGGTTTAATGCAGGACTGCAGCCGAGCGGATGCGAACGGGAGCTGGGTGTCTTACCCGTACTTCATCTCTTTCGTCATCGCCGTGTCCATGATCATGCTCAACCTGTTCACGGCGGTCATCATCGAAAACTTCGAGAACATGCAGGACCACGAGCAGTGGAAACTCTCGCCCAACTCGCTCGAAGGGTACGTGTCAACCTTTCGTGAGTTTGACGACGGCACGGGGACCATCTCGGGGGTGGACCTGGAGAGGCTCCTGAAGAAGATCCCCCCGCCGCTGGGTATCGGCCATCACTCCTCCGGGGTTCTCACCGTCCACTTCATCAAGGCACTCAACGTGCCGCTCAGCAAGGAGGGCCGGGTTCCGTTCCGAAGAACCGCGTTTGAGTTGGTCCGGCGGGTGTGCGAGTGCGACATGCCGCCGGGTGAGATGCGCGATAAGATCGAGTACGGGATACGTAAGGCGTTCCCGGACATTTGGGAGCCCATACCGGACGAGCTGTCGTGGTCGGCGCTCATGTGCGTGATACGGGTGCAGAGACACTGGAGGGAGGTGACGGCGGCGCGGTCCCAGCGCGCGCGGCTCGAGAAGATAGCCGCCAAGAAGAGGGAAAAGGAAAAGAGGGAAAAGGAAAAGAACGTTACGTCTTCCACCGAGGCGTCGCCCAAGCCGGTGGGACGGAGGATGTCCGTCAGTCGGAGGCTCTCCCTGTCGATGCCCGCCAACCCCTTGGCGACGCTCATGCACCACCATCGGAGGTCATCGAGGGTGGCGCCGGACCTGACGGACCACCGGTCGTAAAAGTTGTCGTCGTTGATTTATGTCTATCTATTGTTGTCTATAGGTGGAACTTGTCGCCGCCCTGTCGATTCCGTTTCTGTCGTCTCATCGCGTCCCTGTGCCTACGCTTGAAGTCCTCCCTCCAACCCTCTCGTTTCTCCTCCCAGTCCCGTATCATCTCCTCCTCCGTTTCAAACGGGCGCACAAACGCCTTGGCCTCCTCGACAACCTCGGGGGTTATGCCCATGATCAGCCAGTACAACTCCTCGGCCGTCTTACCCTTTTGAAACTCCTCAGCCTTCTTGGCGCCTTCTTCCGCCCACTTTCGAATGAGAGCCTCCCTTTCCTCCTCCGTCAACTCCTCCTCGGGCTCCTCGGGCTCCGCGGGCTCCACGGGTTCAAAGTTTTTCTCGTCGGGGTCATCCCTCCGCCGTTTGGCGACGGACCCGCCGCCGGTGGGTTCCCCGAAGGCGGACGGTGCCGGCGCGGTATCCCCCGCACCGCCTAGGAGCGAGAACGATGCACCCTTGGCGTCGGTCACCAGGTTGGCAAAGTTGAACCCCTTGTCCACGTTCACGGTCTTGCCCTCCTCCTTGTACCGGGCGGCGAGGGCATCGGCGGTGAACGGGTTATCGGCGCCCTTGCCCAGCTCCTTGATGTCCCCGCCGTGCACGAAGGCCTGCGTGACGTCCACGGCCTTGTCCTTGGGCTTCGCGGGCGGCTCGACATTCTTCTTACCCTGCGCCTTCTTCTTGGCGCGCTTGGACTCACCGCCCGCGTCGCCGCCTTTCGCCTTTCGCTTTTCGCCCTTTTCCTTTGCCATTTTGGCGCCGTTCGGGTGTCTCTGCGTCTCGCGGGTGACTGGACCGTGGAGATGACACGCGGGCCGCCTCCGTACAGTGCCTTGTGAGAGCGAGCGACGGATGCGCGATACGAAACCCGAAGGTCGGGGCGGCGCGAAGTGGTCGGTAGGAGCCTGGGTTCGGTAGTTTAAATCCTTGTGTGGGGGGCTCTTTGGGGGTGGATGCGAAAATAACGTCGAGGTAACATAACAGGTGTCGTAATACAGTGCATGTCGTGCCGTCAGTTCGTCTCTCGTCACGCGGCGGCTCCACCGCCCTCAGTGCCACCACCACCACCGCCGCGACGACGCCTGGTGCGAGGAGGCCTCTGCTCGAGAGCACCGGCGGGTGCCTCAGTCGCCGGCTTCGGCACAGCCTTGGGCTTCGGAGTTTCCTTCTTCTCAGCCTTGGGCTTGGGTGCCTGCTTCGACTCCGCCGCGGGCTTGGGGGAGGGCTTGGGCGCGGGTGCCGGCTTGGCGTCATCCGCCTTCTTCTTACCCTTAGCCTTGGGAAGGGTGGCCGCGGCCGCGGGCGCGGGCGCGGGCGCGGGCGCGGGGGCGGGCGCGGAGGAGACTGACCTGGGAACCGCCGTGCCGCCGCCCCGGCCTCCCATGCCGCCCCTGCCTCCCTGGTAACCGCCCCTGCCTCCCTGGGGACCACCGTACTGGGGACCGCCCCTGCCTCCCTGGATACCACCGTACCGTCCGCTCCTCCCGCCAAAGTGGGATCCGCCCGGGGGACCCCTGCTGTAGAAGTTTTCCTCGCCCCACGCCGTGTCCAGCCGCTCAATCTCCCACCGCAGCGTCTCCAGCTCATCCGTCGCGGCGTCCATCTCGTCCAGGTGGGAAACGAGCGACTCCACCAGCACCTTGGCGGCGGCGGCGGCGGATGCGGTGCCGAGGATGCGAACGACACCCGCGTCGTGGTCCACGTCGATGGAGACGGCGCCGGAGCGTTTCATAACGTCCTGGATGTTTTTACCACCCTTGCCGATGAGGACCCTTCTGGCTCTGTCGTCGGGTGCCGCGACGATCTCCTCCTTGACCTCCAACATGTTCCTCGCCTTGCGAACCTCCACGGGGTCGGTACCGACGATGCGCACGACGCACGCCTCCCTGTCCACGACCACCCTGTCGATCCTGCACCGCTCCTGCGCCATCCGGATCCTGCTGCCCTTGGCGCCCACGACCATTCCCATGAATTTGGGATCCACCTCGAACTCGACCCTCAGGCCGCGGTCGAGCTCGTCCTGCACCTTGGCGCGCTCCTGGTCCAGCTTTTCCTTGATGGACAACCGTTGCTGCAGCACGATCCGTCGCTCCAAGACGGACTCCACCAGCAGCGCCGCGCGGTCAACCTCCTCGGGCAGATCGCCGTGGAGGACGATTCGATCGCGACGCGCATCGTCGAAGGTGACATCGCCGATGCCCACGGCGGCGCCCTGGATGAGTTCGATACCCTCGGGAGAGTGCGCCCACTGCACGAGTGAGGACGGGAGGGAAAAGTCGCGGGATTCCGCGTAGGTCCGCTTGGGTCCCGCGTTGTTTCGGCCAGCGCGCTTCTTGGCACCCGATTTTGGCGCGGGGGAGGGCGCCTTGACGGGCTCGGGCTCGGTGCCGAAGGGGTTGGCGGGGAGGTTGGGTTTGGGTGCGCCGCCACCCCTCGGGCGACTGCGGGCGTTCGCTGCCATCGGTTGGTGAGTGTTCGGTTGGTCTTTCCGAGCGCGGTGGCTCAGATTGAGTGTGGGCGCCCGCGATCTAGTTTCGCGCCAGAATGTCCCCAACCGACGCGTTCAGTTCCCGAAATTGTTTGTTTGATGAGGTGTTGAGGAGAAGGAGGTCACTTCGGTCCGCGGCAGGGATTATACCGCTCAAATCGCTCGGCTGCCATGGCCACGAGGATGACGTGCTGTCGCGCGATCCAAACTCGCGCCGTCCCTAACCGACGTACCGACAAGCCCAAGCCTGTCGTGGTGAAGCCCATCGGTGACGTGGAGGATAAAACGAACCGATCGTCGCGTCGAGCTGCGATGCTGTCACTGGGTGTGGTCTCCGCCGCGTTCGTGGCCGGATCCACCGCCGTGATCGCCGCCCCCGTCGCGATGAACCAGCCGGTGGATCCCAAGGACTCGCCGTACGTCCAGGAGCTGCTCAGACGGACTGAGGAGAAGAAGGAGGAGCGGGTCAAGGAGAGGCTGGCGGATTACGACAAGAGGAACTTCAAGGACTACTTCGACGTCGTGGACAAGGGGTTCAACGGACGGACGATGACGGAGAACGACGAGGCCATCCGGGAGCGGCTCAAGAAGTGGAACGGGAATTAGCCAAGTCATGCGAAGTGGTCGCGCCGGTTCGGTCGTCTGATTCATCTAGTCATCTAACATCATTTCGATCGGCCCCTACGGCGCCGTCCCGTCTGATCACCCCCGACGCCACCTCCATCCTCCTCCTGTTCCTCCCTCACATCGACACCCCGGGTCACGTCGACACCTCCGGTCACGTCGACACCCCACACCCCATCCTCCCTCACCTCAAACTCGCACGGATGGACCGAACTAGATCCCCACCCGTCGTCAACCGATCCGCTCACCGGGCTCGTCGACGGCAGGTGCGAAGAGAACACCACCGACGCGTGACGCCGCACGGCCGGTCCCGCACCCCGGGCTGCGTTGTCGTACCCGCCCGCGCTGCCCCCGGTGCGCGACAGGAACAGACGGGTGTTGACGCAGTTGGCCCAGAACAGACCGAGGGAGGGCGCGACGGAGCGGCCGCTCGATCGAAGGTCGCCGCTGGGCCCGAACAGGCGCCGTTGCTTGTTCTCCCCTGATGACGACCCGACGCCCTCGTTTCTCACGGCGTCCGACACGTGGTTCGTCACGATCACCGCCACGTCAGCCCTGTGCGCGTACTCCCCGATGAGCGCCGCGACGCGCGATAAGATCCCCGTGCGTTCGAACACCCCGTCCCGTTTGCTCACGTCCGTCTCCCTGAACGGCGACGACATCGAGTCCACCACGATGAGCCGCACGGGCCGGTCCGGTCCGCCCGGGGGATCCGTCAGTACGTCCGCGACGGATGCCAGCGCGTCCCATAGACTCTCCGGGTCCTCCTCCAACGTTTTGACCAGGTACACGTAGTCCAGCGGGTCGTGGTCGGGCGGCAGGTGGGTCGAGTAGATCTCGCGCTTGGAGATCATCTGTCGCAGCCGAGCCAACGGCGCCCTTCCCTCCGTGTGCACGTACACCGCCGCGCCGTCCAACCCGCCAATCTCCCTCGGTAATTGCGCGTTAAGAAGGAGCTGCAACACGAGCTGGGTCTTGGCGGCGCCCGCCTCGCCGGTGAGCTCGGTGACGTGCCGTGTGGGCACCCCACCTCGGAGCCATCGGTCCATCACGGGACACGTCGTGGTGAGCTTTGGAGCCCACGTTGAGGGGTCCGCGGAGAGACGCTCCCGCGTGACCGTGGGCATGATTACATCCACAGCCCCATCTCCCCTCATCGCCATGTCGGTCGGGTCCACGGGCTCGACCCTGCCGTGCGCAGCCGGCGACTGTGTGAACAAAACGCAACTT
>Ga0115551_1001498_pt1 | contig 14823 bp, 13 predicted proteins | sample COGITO_mtgs_1103_FD_87179 | JGI IMG/M metagenome (GOLD analysis project Ga0115551, IMG submission 87179) | Pelagic marine microbial communities from North Sea - COGITO_mtgs_110321 | ecosystem: Environmental > Aquatic > Marine > Epipelagic | place: Germany:Helgoland, sampling site Kabeltonne... | reverse complement strand
ACGAAGACGCGGTAAAACGCATCCGCGAATACACCAAGGCCGGCGACGTGATGCAGGTGGTTCCCAGCCAGCGTTTGTCCGCCCCGTATACCGCCGAACCGATTGACCTATACCGCGCCTTGCGCAGCCTGAACCCCTCGCCGTACATGTATTACCTGAATCTGGGTGACCATCATGTCGTGGGTTCGTCGCCGGAGATTCTGGTGCGTGTGGCCGACGACGAAGTCATGGTGCGCCCCATTGCCGGCACCCGGCCACGCGGCAAAACCGAAAAAGAAGATCAGGCACTGGAAGCCGAACTGCTGTCCGATCCAAAAGAATTGGCAGAACATTTAATGCTGATTGACCTGGGCCGCAACGACGTGGGCCGCGTCTCCGAAGTCGGCAGCGTGGCCGTGACGGACCGCATGATTATCGAACGTTATTCGCACGTGATGCACATCGTTTCCAACGTAGTCGGCAAGCTTAAAAAAGGCCTGACGCCGATGGATGCACTGCGCGCTACTTTCCCCGCAGGCACCCTGTCCGGCGCGCCCAAAATCCGCGCAATGGAAATTATCGACGAGCTGGAACCGGTTAAACGCGGTGTCTACGGCGGTGCGGTCGGTTATTTGGCCTGGAACGGCAGCATGGACGTCGCGATAGCCATTCGCACCGCAGTCTTGAAAAACGGCGAAATCCACGTGCAGGCCGGCGGCGGCATTGTCGCCGACTCCGAGCCGACCAACGAGTGGGAAGAAACCATGAATAAAGCGCGTGCGGTGATGCGGGCTGCAGAAATGGCAACGCGAGGACTGAATAAGGGCGGCAAAAATGAATGACAAGAAATTTGCTGCAAGACAAGGCGTCGAGCCTACGAGCAGCGCAGTGTATGGCTTAAACCATGAGCAGCGGAGCAGGCTCGGCAATGCCGTATTGCGGCAAAAGGCGCCGTCATTATGATTCTAATGATCGACAACTACGACTCGTTCACCTACAACCTGGTGCAATACCTGGGCGAACTGGCAGCGGACGTTAAAGTGCTACGCAACGACGAAGCCAGCGTGGACGAAATAGAGGCAATGCAACCTGCAGGCATCGTGATTTCCCCCGGCCCCTGCACGCCGAACGAAGCCGGTGTATCAGTCGCCGTGGCGCAAAAACTGGCGGGTAAAATTCCGGTACTGGGCGTGTGCTTGGGCCATCAGGCAATAGGCCAAGCCTTTGGCGCAAAAATCGTGCGCGCACGCGAAGTCATGCACGGCAAGACCTCCGTAATCCACCACACCGGCACAGGCGTGTTCTCGAACCTCGCCAATCCACTAACCGCCACCCGTTACCATTCGCTAATAGTCGACAAAAACAGCCTGCCGGCGGATTTCGAAATCACTGCCTGGACCCAGGCTGAAGACGGCAGCGTCGACGAACTCATGGGCATACGACACACTCCGACCGGCTGCGAAGGCGTGCAGTTCCATCCCGAATCTATTCTGTCGGAACACGGTCATGCCATGTTGAAAACCTTCCTGGCACGGTGCGCTACATGATTAGTAAAGCGCTAATGAATCAAGTTGTCGAAGGACGCGACCTGGACGCGAGCAGCATGTACGAAGCCATGCGCGCGATCATGAGCGGCGAATGCAGCCCGGCCCAGATCGGCGGGTTTTTAGTGGCACTAAGAATGAAAGGCGAAACCGTGGCCGAGATTACCGCCGCCGCCGAGGTAATGCGCGAGCTAGCCACACCGGTACCAGTTAACCCCGCCTATGCCGACCAGTTAGTGGATACCTGCGGCACCGGCGGCGATGCTTCGGGGCTATTTAACGTGTCCACCGCCAGCGCGTTTGTAGTGGCCGCCGCGGGCGGACGCGTCGCCAAACATGGCAACCGTTCAGTTTCGAGCAAATCCGGCAGTGCCGATGTGCTGGAAGCCGCAGGCGTTCGTATCGATTGCAACGCCGAGCAAGTGGCGCAATGCGTTCAGCAACTCGGCGTGGGCTTCATGTTCGCCCCCGGTTACCACGGCGCAATGAAACACGCGATTGGGCCGCGCCGTGAGCTGGGTATACGCACTATTTTTAATATTATCGGCCCATTAACCAATCCCGCAGGTGCCAAAAACCAGGTATTAGGCGTCTTCAACGGCCACCTCACCGAACCTCTGGCCGAGGTGCTGAATAAACTAGGCAGCCGTCACGTGCTGGTAGTGCACGGCGAAGACGGCCTGGATGAGATCAGCATTAACGCGCCGACCCGCATTTCCGAGCTGAAAAACGGTGAAATCTCCACCTATAAAATCGCACCGGAAGACGTTGGCCTGGAGCGTGGTTCTCTGGATGCGCTGCGGGTGGACACCGCGCAGCAGAGCCTAGCACTGATTCGCGATGTATTCGCTGGCAAAACTGGCGTTGCCTACGATATGGTAGCTTTAAATGCTGGCGCAGCGGTGTATGTAAGCGGAATGGCAAAAGATTTGAAACAAGGTGTGAAGCTGGCCCAAGACGCCATGCAAAGTGGTGCGGCCGCCGAACGCCTTTCTGGTTTAGCAGAACTCACACAACAGATGAACGCATGAGCGTGAACCATGACCCTCAACCGTGACTAGGCCCGAACATATTCTGGACCGCATTTTGCGGCAAAAGCGCGCCGAGGTTCGCCTGCTGCATTCCTATGGCGCGGCCGAGTTGTGCCACGAACAGGCGGCCGCGGCGGCGCCGCCCCGCGGTTTCGCCGCGGCGCTTGCTCGGCGAACGCAAGAGAACGGTATTGCGGTAATTGCGGAGGTTAAAAAGGCCTCGCCAAGCAAAGGCCTAATCCGCGAGGACTTCGACCCCGCTTGGCTGGCCGAACGTTACGCCGCCGGCGGCGCCGCATGTTTGTCCGTATTAACCGACCGCGAGTTTTTTCGCGGCGCACCTGAATATTTAGAAGACGCGCGCAACGCCTGCAGCCTGCCGATTCTGCGCAAAGATTTCATCATCGATGAATTGCAAGTGTGCGAAGCGCGAGCCTTGGGTGCAGATAGTATTTTGCTCATTGCCGCGGCGCTGGACGACAGCACAATGAAGGAGTTGTCGGACAAGGCATTGCGTATGGGTATGGACGTACTCGCTGAAGTACACGACGAACAAGAGCTGAACCGAGTATTAAAACTTGATGAGCGCTGTCTCATCGGCATTAATAACCGCGATTTGCGCACCTTTGAAACCCATCTGGAAGTGACGCTTAACCTAAGCAAACAGGTACCCGCTGGCCGAGTGTTAATAAGCGAGAGTGGCATCCATACGGGCGACGACATCCAGCGCCTGCGGGACGCCGGAATTAGCGCGTTCTTAATCGGCGAATCGCTGATGCGCCAACCAGACCCGGGCGAAGCTCTGCGGACGTTGCTAGCGCAATAAGTTCAGCGGTTGTTTGGGCGCTGTATAACCGCTACGTCAAGCTAATCGTCCGAGCGTAACTGCTGCAAAATATCGCGAAATTGCCCGCGGTGAAATCCCACTAGGAATACGCCATATATCGCAACGCCCACTGCGATCTGGGCGAGCAAGCGCGGCAACGGTAAATCCGATAGCGGTGGCCACTGGCCGGTATAAAACACAATCAAGCCCATTGTTGCGGTGCTAAGCGCTAGCGGCGTGATCAAGCGCGCACTGGTGAATATTCCCAGCTGTAACTCACTGCGTGCGGCAAATAGCGAATAGAGTGCGTCTGCGGCGAACGCAATTAATCTTGCGAGGCCCGCGGCCACCAAGCCCCAGCCGGAGAGCAGCCACAAGCTGGTAACCATTACGATCAGCTCCAAGCTTGACGCCTTGAAGCCCAAATCCGCCCGGCCTTTGGCGATTAACGCGGTCTGCAGAAAATTAGTGGAACAGGTCACCGCTGCTCCCAAGGCCAAGCAAACGACCAGCACGGATGATTCACTCCAGCCCGGCCCGGCGATCACCGCGATTATGCTGGAGCCGGCAGCGGCCAAACCAATAAATACTGGTAGCAAGATCATCGCGGTACCAGCCACGGTTTGCTCCACGAGCCCGCGAAGTTTTTCCGGCGCATTCTGCGCCCTTACAAAAAACGACATGGAAATATTGTGGCCAATAGAGAAGGTCGCGCCGCGCACCGGCTCAATAATGCGGAGCGCCATATTCAAATAACCCACCCCAGCCAGGCCGAAGAACTTGGATACCAAGCCCTGAAATACGGCGTCGCTAATACTACTTACAACCCGATTACCGAATGTCCATCCCGCGAAGCCGGAAAGCTCGCGAACATGCACCATCGAAAAGCCCGGCACGATGCGTACTGGGCTTGCCGCCATTAGCAGCACTAAAGTTAGAAAGCGCGCGACCAGCCGCACCGCCAGCAGGCTCCAAACACCAACCCCGTTATAGGCCATGCTCAAACCCACAACCGTGCCGACTATCTGGCCAATTAAATTGCTCCAGGCAACCCGGGTAAATGCGTTGTGGCGGCGTGCCAATGCGGTATAAATAGAGATCGGGGCTTCCGCTAAACCAATTACGCTAAAACCCACAACCAGACCAGCGATGGTGGCGCTTTCGCCGGTAAAATCTACCGTTAACCATAAGCCCGCAACCAACAGGCAACCGAAAAGCGCTATTGCCAGCACAATGGCCAAGGAGCTTGCGAAGTGCGCGCTTTGGATTATCTTGCGCTGGGTTAGCGCTTCTTCAAAAGGCGCCGTGGAGAAGATTATGAGCAGGCCTACCAATACGCCGGTAAGCGAGGCTTGGCCAAAAATTTCCGGACTTAACCAGCGCGCGAATAAAACGGTAGCGCCGACCTGCAATACGATACGTCCCACCGCATCGACCCCGGAGGTCGACACCCAACGAACCAATGGATTGCTCGGCGCTAAACGCTGTATCAAGTACCCCCCTGTCTTACCGTTATCCGCGGCATAAGATATGCTTCAACCCGACTACGCGCGATGATGTTGTGATTATGCTCGATTAGAAAAACCAAAACAGGCGTTATTAATGGAATCCAAACGACAAGTAGTGGTCACCAACAGAGCGCTGTCTTTAATGCTTTTTGGCGCTATCGGCATCTTACTCTTCATGCACATTCTGGGCACGGCCTGGTCGATACACAACGACTTTGAAGTTGACCGCTTTACTTGGTTCTTCGACTTTGGTCTGGAAAACAACCTACCCGCTTTATTCTCTTTTTCGTTGTTATTTCTAAGTGGTCTGGTGCTAACTCTAATTGCCCATGCGACACGCAGCGCCGGTGAGCGCTTCGCCGGGCATTGGCTAGTATTGGGGCTGGTGTTCGTATTTCTGGCACTAGACGAGTCCTTACAAATTCACGAAGCAGTGGGCGATGCATTGCAGGGCAAATTCGATACCAAAGGCATTCTTTACTTTGCATGGGTAGCGCCTTATGCCGTGGCAGTGGCGGCGCTCGGGCTCATCTACATTCCGTTTTTTCGTGACCTCGATTCCAGAACACGCAACGGTTTTTTTATGGCAGCCGCAGTTTACCTAACCGGCGCGGTGGGCATGGAATTAATCGAAGGTGCAATCGCCGAATCCTGCGGAGAACCCTGCTGGCCCTTCGTGTTTTTGGTAACAATCGAAGAAACCATGGAAATGCTCGGCGTCGCGCTATTCATACGCGCCCAGATTGCTTACTTGGGTGACCCGCAGCGCAAACTAAGCTTCGTGTTCCAATAAAAGTGTCACTTTGCAAAGCGCCCCACCCGCAAGCTAGGCTTTCGCACCCATCAGCATAGTGAGCCATTAGCCCATGCAAGCTTCCATAGATTGGCAAGACAAACTGCAATTTACCGGCCGCGCCGATAGCGGTCACGAGATTACGATAGACGGCCCACCCGCACTCGGCGGCGAAAATGCCGGTATGCGGCCTATGGAAATGGTGCTGCTCGGCGTCGGCGGCTGCAGCGCCATGGACGTGATGCATATTTTGAAAAAAGCGCGCCAAGCGGTAACCGGGTGCAGAATTGAACTTGCTGGCACGCGCGCCGAGACCGACCCCAAAGTGTTCACCGATATCCACCTGAAATTCATCATTAGCGGTAATGGCTTATCGGAGAAACAAGTGGCGCGCGCGGTGCAACTCTCGGCGGAAAAATACTGTTCCGCGTCCATAATGTTACAGGCCAGCGTAAACATTACGCATAGTCACGAGATACATGATGGCAGTCACAATGCGCCCTAAGTATTTCGCCCCCGGCGAGAGATAGGCATAATGCGCGCCCGCTTTAATACTGCAGAGGCATAGCGCCATGGATAAGCTCCGGCTGCACGGCTTTAATAACTTAACCAAAAGCCTGTCTTTCAATATTTACGATATTTGTTATGCGCGCGACGCAGAACAAAAAATGGCCTATGTCGCCTACTTGGACGACGTGTTTAATGCCGAGCGCCTCACCAATATCTTGACCGAAGTTGCCGAGATTGTTGGCGCTACCATCCTGAACATTGCCCGCCAGGATTACGAGCCGGAAGGCGCCAGCGTGACCATGCTCATTGCCGAAGGATCAGTAGGTGAATCCGACGCCGTAGTTGCGCACCTGGATAAAAGCCACATCACAGTGCACACCTATCCCGAATCGCACCCGGACCACGGCATTTCCACCTTCCGGGCGGATATAGATGTGTCCACCTGCGGCGTAATCTCGCCGCTAAAGGCGCTGGATTATCTAATCCGCAGCTTCGAATCCGACGTGGTGAACCTCGACTACCGCGTGCGCGGTTTTACCCGCGATGTAGACGGGAATAAACACTTTATTGACCACCGCATCAACTCGATCCAAGATTATATCGCCGAAGATATTAAAGTCCGCTACCAAATGGTGGATGTAAACGTGCATGGCGAACGCATCTTCCATACCAAAATGCGACTGATGGAACTGGCGCTCGGCGATTACATGTTCGGCGATACTCCGGAAGACCTGGACGTCGACGAAGCGGACGAATTAGAACAGCGTATTGAGCACGAGGTGATGGAAATATTCTACGGCCGTAACCTGCCGGAAGACTCCAGCGACTATTAAATCCCCTCTTGAATAGCCAGCATGAACAAGGCGAATTTTCCAGCATTTACTTGTTCGCAGGCGATGAGCCACTTATTGTTTTAGAGGCTGCGGATAGTCTGCGCCAAACCGCGCGCGCTGCGGGATACGACGAACGCCAAGTCCTACACGTTGAAGGCGGCTTCGATTGGCAACAGCTGGCGACGGCGGGCGATACGCTTTCTCTGTTCTCGCAACAGCGCATTATCGAGGTGCATCTGCCAGACAAAGGCCCCGGTAAGGATGGCAGCGCAGCGTTAATCGATTACGCCAAAAACCCACCGCCAGACACTATTTTAATTGTGCTGGCCACACCGCTGCCTTCCAAACAACGCCACGCCGCCTGGTATAAGCGGCTGACTGAAGCTGGCCGCGAAAGCTACGCTTGGCCATTGGACGCAGAAAAACTCCCGGGTTGGATTGCCAATCGTGCCCGCAAAAAAGGCGTGGCGTTGGACGGTGATGCAATCACAGTGTTAGCCGAACGCGCGGAAGGCAATCTATTGGCGGCCGCCCAGGAAATCGACCGGCTGGCGCTGTTATTCCCTGATAGCACGGTAGATGCAGCATCGATGCTACAAGTCGCCGCTGATTCGGCGCATTTCGATATTTTCGATCTGGGTAGCAAAGCCCTGGCCGGAGACGGCGCTGGGGTAATTCGCACCGCAGGGCGCTTGCGCGAGGAAGGTATCGACCCGGTGCCTATTCTTTGGGCCTTGGTGGCGGACCTGCGCACACTGCAACAAGTGCAGGCTGGCGGCAAAACCCGGCCCATGCCGCCGCAACGCAGACAGCTTCTGGCGCGTGCCGCCAAGCGTATTAAACGCGGCCGCTTATTGCGTTTGCTGTGGATGGCCGCGAACGCCGACCAGGTTAATAAAGGCGCAAAACGCGGCCATGCCTGGGCGGAACTGGTAACATTGGCATTGGGTGTGGCCGGAGTCGACCCCGCCCGCAGTTCCATTCCCAATCAGGTTTAACCAAAGTCCATGAGCGCACGCTTAAGCGAAGACGACAACAAGAACTCGGCGATCGCGACCTATATGCACAAATTAGGACGCGCCGCGCGGGCAGCTGCACGCGAAATGGCAGTAGCAGATCCGGGTGTAAAAAACGCCGCTTTGTTCGCTATAGCCGATGCAATTGAATCCGCCAGCGATACTCTGTTGGCAGCGAACGCAAAAGATCTACGCGCCGGACGTGGGCAATTGGATTCCGCGCTGCTAGAGCGCCTGGAACTCACTCCCGACCGCATCGCCGCAATGGCCGAAGGCATGCGCCAAGTCGCAGGCCTGCCCGATCCGGTGGGTGAAATCACCGACCTAAACTACCGCCCGTCCGGCATTCAAGTCGGCCGCATGCGGGTGCCTTTGGGCGTTATCGGGATTATTTATGAATCCCGGCCCAATGTAACTGCGGACGCTGCAGCCTTATGTCTTAAATCGGGCAACGCGGCGATTTTACGCGGCGGTTCGGAAGCCAAGGAATCCAACCAAGCGATTGGGGATTGCATCGAAAACGCATTGGCGGCTGCAGGCCTGCCACGCGCCGCAGTGCAAGTGGTAGAAACTACCGACCGCGCCGCAGTCGGCGAAATGCTGCGCATGGATGAATACCTCGATGTGGTCGTACCACGCGGCGGCAAAGGCCTGGTGGAATTCGTAACCGCCAACGCACGCGTACCGGTGATTAAACATCTGGACGGCGTTTGCCATGTTTATATCGACGACCAGGCCGATCTGGAAAAGGCCGTGGCGATTGCAGTCAACGCGAAAACCCAACGCTACGGCACCTGCAACACCATGGAAACGCTGCTGGTAGCCGAAGGCGTGGCCGAGCAAGTACTCAAGCCACTGGGCAAAACTCTGCGACAAGCCGGCGTCGAAATACGCGGCTGCGAACGCACGCGGCGGGTGCTTAATGATGCAGTGCCGGCGCAAGACAGCGACTGGGGCGAAGAATACCTGGGCCCGATACTCGCAGTTAAGGTCGTTCCGGATATGGCTGCGGCGATCGACCACATCGAAACCTATGGTTCGCACCATACCGACACCATCGTTACCGAAAACATTACCCGGGCGCGGCATTTCCTGCGCGCGGTGGATTCTGCCTCGGTCATGGTGAACGCATCCACCCGTTTCGCCGATGGTTTTGAGTATGGCCTAGGCGCGGAAATCGGTATTTCTACCGATAAATTACACGCGCGCGGCCCGGTCGGCTTGGAAGGCCTCACTTCGGTAAAGTACGTGGTTTTGGGTGACGGCCACGTACGCTAGACCTGCTAACTGATGCAGCGCCCTATCGGCATTTTGGGTGGCACGTTCGATCCCGTACACAATGGACATTTGCGTCTCGCGATTGAATTGCGGGATATGCTTAACCTAGCCTCAGTACGGCTAATTCCCAGCGCTCGCCCGCCGCATCGTGATGCGCCCACGGCGACACCGGGGCAGCGCGCGAAATGGATCCGCGTGGCGATTGCCGACGAAGCCGATGTGTTGCTGGATGACCGCGAACTCATGCGCGACGGCTTGTCTTATACCGTTGATACCTTGGCTAGCCTGCGCACCGATCTGCCCGATACACCCTTATGCTTAATCATGGGCCTGGATGTATTCGCCAAATTACCGCAATGGCATGAATGGCTGCAATTATTCGACCATGGCCACATTATTTTGGTGGAGCGGCCCGGCGTAAGCGCCGACTTCCCCGAGGCCGCGCAGGCCGAACTGGAACGCCGACGCGGTGACGCCGACAGTTTAAGCGCAACGCTGGCGGGCAGTATTCATGTGTGCTCGCCGCCACCGTTGGCCATTTCCAGCACACACGTACGCGAGTTACTGGCCAGCGGTCGCAGCCCGAGATATTTACTCCCACAAGCGGTATTTGATGACGTGATCGACACCGGCATTTATAGCGAGAAGCAAGACCCAATATGACCCCCGAGCAAAATCTAAAGATGGCCCTGGAGGCAATCGACGAGCTGAAAGGCGAATTGGTTAAGGTGCTGGACGTTTCCCAGCTCACCACCATTACCGACCACATGATTATCTGCTCCGGACGCTCCGGGCGGCATGTGAAGCGATTGGGTGAAACCCTGGTTCAGAACGCCAAGCAAGCCGGATTAAGACCCGGCGTGGAAGGCATGGGGCAAGCTGAGTGGGTACTTATCGATCTCGGTGGCGTGATTGTGCACATTATGCAGCCCACCACCCGGGCGCATTATCAATTGGAAAAACTCTGGGATATCGACACGCGAGAAGCCGAAAGCCAACAGCCAGAGTAAGTCGCCCCGAAACCGCAAATCGACGGTCAACCAACCTAATACCAGCTGCTAATCATGCGTATTTCCCTAATCGCCGTAGGTACCCGCATGCCCAAATGGGTAAGCGCAGGCTATGACGAATACGCACGCCGCCTGCCGCCGCAATGCCAACTCGACCTCAAGGAAATAGCACTGGGCCATCGCGGCAAAACTGCAAATGCCGAAACAGCGAAAGCTGCCGAGGGCGAGCGCATGTTGGCTGCTATCGATAATAGCCATACCGCCATTGCGCTGGAAGTAACCGGTAAGCCTTGGTCTACCGAAGACCTGGCCAGCCAGATGCAAATCTGGCTGGCCGGCGGCCGCGACATCTCGCTACTGGTAGGCGGGCCGGATGGCCTGGCGCCAACCTGCCAAAAACGCGCGGATGCCGCTTGGTCATTATCCGCGCTTACCCTGCCGCACGGCCTGGTCAGAGTCATTGTTGCCGAGCAAATCTATCGCGCGTGGAGCTTCTTACAGGGTCACCCTTACCACCGGGCGTGATCCTCTCTCCTGGTCAACTTCCCGACCACTTCCTGGTAAACCTCGTGATCAATTCGCAGCATGCTTGCAGCCGAGAGTAAGCCGACCGACAATCACCTTCATGCATGCAATAGAATCTTCAACTCCTGGACAGCTTCTTGCTTCAGCGTAAACGCTGAGCTCGCACCACGATGAATATCGACATCCTGGTGAACGTGGCGCCGGGAGAAACCCGGGTGGCACAGATTGAGCACGGGCAACTGCAAGAATTGTTTTTGCAGCGTGACTCACAACGCGGCGTTGTGGGTAACATTTACCTGGGCCGGGTCCAACGGGTACTCCCAGGCATGCAGGCCGCGTTTGTTGAGGTGGGCCTGGAACGCACCGCATTTTTACATGCCTCGGATATCGTACGCAGGCAAGGCGAAGATGAAGACTTAAGCCTTAGCATCGAACACCTGATAACCCAGGACGACCACGTGCTGGTGCAGGTATTGAAGGAGCCGCTGGGCAGCAAGGGCGCGCGCCTAACCACTGAACTATCCATACCTTCGCGCTATATGGTTCTCATGCCACATAACGAGAAGGTCGCTATATCCACGCGCATAGAAAACGAAGAGGAGCGCGAGCGTCTATTAGCTGCAGTTTCAGGCATTAAGCAAACTGAAAAAATTGCCGGCGGCTTTATCGTGCGCACTGCGGGCGAAGGCGCAGACGAAGCGGCGCTAGCCACCGACATGCGTTTTTTGGAAAAGCTGTGGGCGTCGATTCAAAAACAGGTAATGAAAGTGCAAGCACCCAGCCTGGTGCACGGCGACTTACCACTAGTGACACGCATGCTGCGCGACATGCTCTCGCCTAACGTTGATCGTATTCGAATCGACAACGACGACGCTTACCAGCAAATGCGCAAATTTGCCGAAACCTTCGTACCCGAACTTGCCAGTCGCATCGAACTCTTCGACGGTGACGGTCCTATTTTCGATTTGTTTGGGGCCGAAGACGAACTCGACCGGGCGCTACATCCACGCGTTAGTCTTAAATCCGGCGGCAGCATAGTTATCGAGCAAACCGAAGCCATGACCACCATCGATGTAAACACCGGTGCTTTCGTAGGCTCGCATAACCTCGGCGATACGATTCTAAAGACTAACCTGGAAGCTGCACAGGCCATTGCCCGGCAACTGCGGCTACGCAATTTGGGCGGAATCATCATCATCGATTTTATCGACATGCAGGAACAAGCACATCGCGACCAAGTGCTGCGCACACTGGAGACAGCGCTGGTCAAAGACCCGGCCAAGAGCATGATTTGTGATATTTCCCAGCTTGGCCTTGTTGAGATGACCCGCAAAAGAACACGCGAAAGTCTGGAACATTTACTCTGCGAGCCTTGCCCCAACTGTTCTGGACGCGGTTCAGTTAAAACGCCGGATTCCGTCTGCCACGACATCTTCCGCGAATTACTGCGTTCCGCACGTCAGTTTGAATTTAAAGAGTTGCTGGTGCTCGCCAATCCTAATGTAGTTGCCATGTTGCTGGACGAACAAGCCACTGCCTTGGCCGAGCTGTCTGAAAACCTCGGCTACCCGATTCGCTTGCAGTCTGAGTCGCTGTATTTACAGGAACATTTCGACGTGGTTTTAATGTAGGCACGCACGACGCCACGATCACGCGGTCTTAGTGTAGTGTCCTTTAAATCCTATCAGTCGATAACACACTAGTACCGTTTAATTCGCTCAATGCTAAGACGCAATCTAAAACTTAAAACCTTCGTCATCGTTAGCATCGCAGGCGTAATAATCCTTGCCGGCTTACTTGTGGGAACCGTGCGTTTAATCGACCTCGCAATCCCCAGCTACCGCAACGAAGTTGCGGCCATCGTAAGCGAACGTATTGATCGGCCGGTCGCTATCGGCGCAATGGACATGAGCTGGAGCTGGCGCGGCCCCGTGCTGCAACTAAACCAGGCTGCGATATTAGATTCGGAGGCTAAAGATCCAATCGTCAGCCTAAAAAGCCTTGCCCTCCACTTCGGTATCACGGACTTGCTGCGCTTGCGTTTGCAGCCAAACGGAATATCCATCGCTGGACCGCAGTTATCGGCCTATCGCGATGCAGATGGCAAACTGCGTCTACGCGGCATGCAGACCAGCGACTCCTCTTTGGATTGGCAGGATGTTGTTCAAAAACTGGAAAAATTCGAGTTTATACGTGTTACCGATGGCGAACTTTTGTGGAGTCCCGCGCCCGATAGCGACAACCCAATGCGCCTGGATTCCATCGTTCTTAATCTGGTCAATCAGGATACCCGGTACCGACTGAATGGCCAGCTGCAACTGCCACGAGAGCTGGGTGAGCAGGCCGAATTTAGCGCGCTAATCATTAATGGGCCCAATGATCGCGTGGGCCTGGATAAGCTTAGAGCGCATACCTATTTCAAAGGCGAGAAACTCGATCTAACCGCACTTGCGAAAGCCACCGGTGCAGACCTTACCGCCCCAAAAAGCGGACGCAACAACTTGGAAATATGGAGTGATTGGCGCGTAGGCGAATTCTCCGGAGCGCGTGTTTCGGTTACCGGTAGCCCCACAATTGAATCTGGCGACGGGCCACAAGGCCGCCTATTACCGCCAATGGTCGGCATGGATTTCAGCGTGGTACCCGTTGCAGAAGGCTTCCGCGTCAATCTGGATGCGGTACGCGGGCAAGACGGGTATCAACCCAAAATGGGCGGCAATGCGCTGGTAAATCTCGAAGAAAAAACCGCACGCGCCCAGTTCGAAGACATACCAGCATCCCTGCTAGGCGGCTGGTTGCCGCTGTTCGATAACGGCGCGACCTGGCAAACCAGCGGCGTTGTGAAACAAGTTAATCTCGACTACAACGGCCAAGAGCAACCGGCACAAGTCACCGGCGAAATCGTGTTTACCGACCTGGCCTTTAGCAATCCCGAACGAGGCCTGCAAGCGAATGGCTTGAATGGCACATTGTTGCTAGCCAGCGATGGCGGCCGACTGCGCTTAAGCGGTGCAGACGGAAAATTAGCCTGGGCCAACTACATTAACGGCGAACTCCCGCTTGGCACACTCGCAGGCGAAATAGATTGGCGCCACGCGGATGATACGGGTTGGCGTATCCTAGCCGAGAAGCTGCGTTGGCGCGGGGCGGATGCGGAAATCACCGCCAATGGCGATATCCATATCCCCACCAAAGGTTCACCCAAGGTTGATATAAAAGCGCAGGTTCAGTCGCAAGACCTACCGCGTTTACTGGCCTACTTGCCACAAGACCCAGAGCTCCCTAACCCGCGCCTGCGGGATTGGTTAGCCAAAGCCATACTCGCCGGAAGCATGTCTAGCGGCGAAGTGGTACTGCAAGGCCCATTGGATAATTTTCCCTATGCCGATGGCGGCGGCACCTTCGAGGTGAACGCCAAATTCGACAACGCCGAGTTGGACTACAAACCCGGCTGGCCACCAATATCCGATGGCAGCGCCACACTTAATTTGATCGGTAAGACCCTAAAAATACAGGCAGATAACGCCAAGATGCTAGGCATAACCATTGGCCCCGCTGTGGCCACGGTGCCAAATGTGCAAGAGGCCGTGTTAGCAGTCGATGGCAGTGTAAATGATGCCGACGCCAACAAGCTTTTGAGCTTTCTATCCAATTCGCCGTTGCGGGAAAAGTTTGGCAAGCTAACGCAAATTTTGGAAATTGACGGGCGGGCCGATCTGGCACTCGATTTAAGCATCCCCTTAAAACCAGATTTAGGCGAAGTGCGCAGCAACGGCCGCATCACGCTAAAACAAACCACGTTGTCGCATCGCGTACTGCCCGAGCCGGTCAAGAATGTACACGGCGAACTCACATTTACACGCCAAGGCGTAAGTGCAACCGGACTGCGCGGTGACCTGCTGGGCTTGCCACTGGTGGCCGACCTCAATCCTGGAAATGCCGGCACCTTATCCATCAATGCCAGCACCTT
>Ga0115551_1001496_pt1 | contig 14838 bp, 9 predicted proteins | sample COGITO_mtgs_1103_FD_87179 | JGI IMG/M metagenome (GOLD analysis project Ga0115551, IMG submission 87179) | Pelagic marine microbial communities from North Sea - COGITO_mtgs_110321 | ecosystem: Environmental > Aquatic > Marine > Epipelagic | place: Germany:Helgoland, sampling site Kabeltonne... | reverse complement strand
TCTGGGTAGAAGCACTTGAAACCGCCGCAGGAGCTAATGCCGCGCAGCGAAAAAAGCTTGGGGCCTATTTGCACCGCAATCCACTGAAAGTACTCGCGCCAGAGGAGCTCTATGTAAAGCCAATAGGTTGAGTCGTTTGCCCCTGCAGTTTGTTCGTAGCTGCGAAGATGACTCAGCGCTCGGCGTGCAGAAAGGCTGCCGCTGTTAAGCCAAGGTGAAAGTTTGGAGCTCGTGTCCCAGCCGTCTAGTTCGTTGCGCGTTTTCTTGTAGCTGCTCGCGTGAGTCGACCCGAAGTAGCTTTTCAAATGCCGCTTAGCTGCCGACTCGCCTCCCTCGAAAAATGGCTCGAGGTGACTATAACCACTGAGGTCGGGAATTTCAGCCTTGCGGAGTTCGGCGAATGAGATGCCTTCGGGCAGTGGCGGCAGAGAGGCCGGTGCGTCGACAGGCAGCAACGTGTCTGTGCGTTCGGCGAGCGTGCGAAACTTCGAATAACTCACGACTCTTTCCTTCGGCAAAGGCGAGCTAGTCCGATCGAATAGCGTATAGGTGTCTTGCGTGTCTATGATGAGATCTGGGCGCCGAGCGGCGAGCCCAGCGAGGGCTGCAGCTTCGTCGGTACCAGGAAGAAAGCTGCACACGACTCTATCGATAGCATGGCGTTCGACGAGTTCGGCCAGACAGCGATCAGGCTCTCCGACGACGAAGAGAATCTCCTGGCCGTAGGTAGCTAGCGCGACGCGCAGATCGGCCAAACATTGGCGAATGAATTGCCAGCGGTGCGCCCCCATCGAAGCGGTGTGGAAGCGATACTGGCTAAACCAGCGCGGCTCGATGCAATACACGCAGAGAAGGCTGTCAGACTTTGCCGCGGCAATCAGCGCGGCATTATCATCAATTCGTAGATCTTTGGTTAGCCAATAAAGTGTTTTGTGCATTGGTCGTCGAGCCTTTTGTCTAATTTGCAGCTAGAGCTTGATAAACGCGAGAGCGTAATTGCTATTGAGTGGAATAACTAACTGGTGCTGAATCGAGTCATAGCACATCGAAGCGGCGCTCGGGATGCCCTCGGCGATTAACGTCGCTTCTTGGCCGGGTAGGATGCGCGACACACTGCCGAACCGCACGCTGCTGACATACTTAGTGCCGTCTTCGAGGATGACTACGCCATCGTTGCCACCCTCAACCGCGTATTCAGTGCCGAGCAGTTCACCATTCGGGCTGAAGGTAAGTACGGCGTTGTCTCCGATGTTGACCACAACGACATCGCCGTTGCCGTCGATCGCGACACCGTTAGGGATCGCCAGCGGTGCACCATCGATTAATACAGACACCTCGCCTTCGGCGCTGATTTTATAGAGACGCTCCGGCGGGCGCGTGTTTGACGCATAGATTGTGCCGTCGGCGCTCACCGCGATCCCGTTGAGCAATGTCGCGCCCGGTACAGGAATGTTGCGAAGTGGCCTGCCGCTTTCGAGATCGAATTCACGAACAAAGCCAGAATCCACTGTGTAGAGCGAGCCATTAGCGATGGCACTGCCCAAAGGTTGGTGGAGTTCGAGGCCGTCTCGCGTTACCCCAATCCATTTTGGCGTATGCACGCTGCCATCCGGATTGATTAGTGAGACGAAGCCGTCGTTCTCGGTGCCGTCACCCGGGTTGCCGTTATTCATCGCAAGGATCAGGTTGCGAGTCGGATCGAAAGTGCAGCTTTCTGAGAAGTGAAACGCGCCGTAAACCTTGACGTTGTCCGACATGAGTTTGCGCTCGCCGGCCTCGTTGACTGAACCAATTGGCTCGCCCGCTCGAAACTCCTGCGCGTTAACTGCGCCGGCGAGAAGAAGGCCGCTCGCGACTAGCGAGGCGTTGATGCCTAGACACGCCCGCTTGGTGAGTGATGAGAACTTGTTAGATGTGCTTGCATTACGCATAGATCGATTCCTTTCATTAATGGCTGACAGAATTAGCTTGCATGATACTACGCACGGCGACGCCATGGAGATGGGCGTCTGTTGTATTTAGTCCCATTCGCGCAGGTGCTCATTTTGTCCAGCAGCTATCTTCCCCACATTGGCGGGTAACTGTTGGGTAGATTTCGACTCATTGCCCTGAAAGTCCCCCACAACTCCTTGTTACGAAATCATAGGCTGAATTAGTCTTTTGATGGGGTGGCTAGCTGTATTGCTCCCCAGAATCAGCCTATGCAAATACCGAGCTTGGAGCTCGAATGCAACGTAGGGAGCAGACAATGCCTCGTCATCCGGATTTAAACCGAAAACTATTACTCCTCTACTTTAGCGGTCTGAATACTCGTATCGACAAACACAATAAGCTCGCGCGCGAATTGGGTATCGCAAGGCAAAATATTAGTAAGTGGATTAATGGTTCCGATACTCATGAGAAAGATTCGGTCCCCACTCCTCAGGTAGCTCCTATCGCACGACTTTTTTCGATTGAGCCAGCGTGGTTACGGTTACCGTTTGATGAATTTGAACGGCGTGTTCAGAGAAGGCTCGAAGGATTGAACTTGGTTGAGCAACTTCGCGTCCCCTTAGTCTTCACCAATGTTCCCTGCGAGTCGCCTTTCAACTTTGTTGGGCGGGATGAAGCGCTTGGGGCCCTTGGCTATGCCTGGGCGAACGCACGAGTGTCCTGTGTCAATCTCCATGGATTCGGCGGGATAGGGAAGTCGGCATTAGTCGATGCATGGCTTGCAGGAATGATGAATCGAAGCTATTGCGGGGCGGATCTCGTTTTTTTATGGTCGTTTTCGCGGTCGCAAGAATTGAACGTAGCAATAAATGAGGCGCAGTTCCTAGACGCAGCAATGACGTGGTTAGGGCTTTCGAAGAACCCTTACGCATCGGCAACACAGAAAGCCACGGCCATCATCGGGGAGATTGGTTCAAAACGCACACTGATCGTTATCGATGGGCTAGACCTGTTGCAGAGGGTTGAGCGAGGACGGGGGATACTCGACGCAGCCGGAATCCAACATCTGATTAATGAGCGCACAAGAGACGGAGCCGGTTTGCTAGTAACAAGTTCGCGACTTCCAGCAAAGTACCTATCAAACCGGAGGGCAGGGGGCGTGCTCGATCTATCGCTCTCGGGCATGGGTCTGGCAGAAGCAATGGAGTTTTTCGAGAATGAAGGAATTAGCACTGACCCGATTATCGCTGAAGAACTCGCGGAGCAGTTTGGCGGACATCCACTAGCCCTAAAATTTGTTTCCGAACTCAGTGCTTCAAGAATCGAGCGGGGATTGGATGGAGGGTTGGACGCAGGTTTTATCGGTCGATCGCTTTTTGGTCATACTCCCAGAACAAATAAATTGATTAAGTTAGTAAGCGATATTCATTTGATAGCCCAACAAAGCGTGGCCTGGTGCCTGCAAGACAGCGCAAAAAAAGTGCTAAATACCCTGGCGCTTATAGGCCATGGCCTTACGTTACTAGAACTCATTGTGCTGCTCGAAAAATACTATGCGCTTAGGCCAAAAACCACGCAGCGTGTTGTTCGGGAATTAACGGAAGCCCACCTCGTGACAATCAGCGTCTTGGATAAAATGGCGTCTCACGCATCTAAAAGCAAAGCGCCGATACCTGAGACCGAGCCTCTTCTGCGCTTACAGCCGTTAGTTGCCGACGCTTGCAATGTTGCGCTTGAACAGTCCGAACCCTTGGAATGTAAGGGTCGCCGCAGCGATTTATTTGATGGGCTAGTGGCTCTCGCTGAGGTTCCTGGCATCACGATCGAAGACAGAACGAGATTGTTCCTGTTAGCGGTAAAGCAAGGCGTGAAAGCCGAACGATTTGAAGAGGCCTATGATATTTACTTTCAGCGATTAAAACAGGATAGCGCGGTGCTTGGCGCGGAAAGCAAAAGAGCTGAAAAGCGCACTCTCGCGGTCTTTTTTGAGCGCCATTGGGATACTCCACTGCGCCAGTTCTCTGCGCTGGCCAGGATGCGATTAAATGCTAGCGCAGCAACTAACCTCATGGCGTTGGGTTTAACAGCTGCTGCGTCGGCCCCGGCCTTTGCCAGTGTGAGATGGTTTATTAGTCAAGGGTACAACAAAGACGCATTCCAGATCGCAGGTCCGTTAATGTCGATGCTAATTGCAACTGGGAAACTAGGAGTGGCGCAGGATCTTATGAACGAATTGGCGCCCCTGGACGACATCGAAACAGATAGGGCGTTGCGTTCCGCAGCGTTTAGTTTTAGTGGGTTAGTCGCTTTTCTGCAGGGTCAGAAGGAATTGGCTCTCCAAGCCTTCGAAGAATCTGAAGCGATTCTCCAAACAGAGAAAATCGGGGCGCCTTTGTTCCCTACAGTGAGTTCTCATTACTGCGTGTTCTTGCTGGAAATGAATCAGACCCAACAGGCTTTAGCCCGCAGCCTACAAACCTTGGCATGGCGCGAGGCGGGAGATTGGCAGACAAAGGTTGATGGCCCCACGCTCGAGGCCAACGATCTTATGGTGTTAGGCTTTGCTTATTTTCGTCTCGGTTTTATACCCGAAGCAGAGGAGCTTTTTGAGAAGCAACTGTCCATTCTTGTCGCGGCTGAGGAGTGGCTTTACCTTCCTGCCGGTCTAGTTGCGCGGGCGCAATTTTATGCTGCAATAGGGTCTCATGCTGCTGCAAAGGCAGACCTAAATGAAGCGTTGCGTATTGCAGAGAGAACAGGCGCTATACTGAGTCGAATTGATGCGTTGCTCTGCTTTACGCAGCTGCATATAACGGAAGGTAGTCTAGACTATGCGCGCGCTTATCTTGCCGAGGCAAGGCTACTCTCAGATCAGATCCACCTCGCTTACTATGCCGACAAAATACAGTCAGCGGAGAATGAAATAGATGCCCCTAGCGTAGCGGCAATATGAGTGGGCAAGAGTGTCGCGGCGAAGCCAAGCGGGAATAACGAGTTTAAAAAAGGCCGGATGATTGCTCAGCCGGCCTTTTGTACTTTTCTAGAATCCAAACAGCGCTGCTGCTTGGCGAGTAGAGATAGACTTAGTCGTTAGCAGAAGCCATTGAGCGTGCTTCTTGTGCTTTACGCTCAGCGACGAGTGTCTCAAAGCCTTCGTCGTCGAGGTGAGTGATTGCCAGCCAAGCGTGAGTCATCTCATCACCAGTGCGCGAACCACCCATTACAAACATGTCTGGATCTGGGTTGTTGGGGTTCTCAGCTGTGTTGTCATACCACTGCTTGAGGATGATAACCGCGCCCGCAGGAATCAGAGGTGCAGCTTCAGGTGCGTAGAGATGGCTGTGATGCCAAGTCGCACTCCACTTAGAAATTTGGCTCACCTGTTCAGTGCGGCCAGTTTCTGGATAGAAGATCTCGAGTGATGCAGCGTTCATGCGCAGGTGCCCATGTGGCTGGAAGCTGTCGAGGCGCACTGGGTGATCAAAGGAGTGGAAACCCTGAGTCATAGCATAGCCATTAGGTGGCACTATTAGGTCGTCTTGATCGCCTAAGCGGTAAAGTGCCAAGTCTTGCTTGTACTTGAGCGCCTTGCTCTCTTCGTCAGTATAGAGCCAAAGGCCGATTTCAACGACGTTGTCTTTAATCACGCTGCCCGGCGCCATAGCACCTAAACCGCCTGGGAACATATGGATGTCCCACGAGATTTCAGAATTAGCAGGGATTGTACGGCAAACACCTTCGGGCACGATTTCGCCCCACTTGCCCATCGCATACTCAGTGAGCATGCCTTCGCGGCCACTCTCTGTGATGATGCTCGAATTAGCGTGGTGAACAACGGCTTTGGCATCGCCGCGTGGCTTCACCTGAACCGCTTTGATGCAACGATCTTCGCTGATGCCGCTTGGAACCAGGTGCTTGTGCCATAGGTCATTGCCGTTAGCAGGGATATCGATTGCTACAGAGGGGATGATTAGGTTGGGGGCCCCGAAGTCTCCTTCAAAGTTCCAAGCCTCTGGATCTTTAAGAGCGAGTGGCGGGAGCGCTTTTTCAGGATCGCCTTGCGGTGAGCCTGCATTCACCCAAGCAACGAGCGTATCGATCTCAGATTGCTCTAGACGCCAGTCGCCCTGTAAATCTTGAACGCCAATACCGTGGTCATAGGCGTAGGGAGGCATTTCGCGACTTGCCACCTTCATCTGAATAAGAGGAGCCCATGGACGCACTTGGTCGTAAGTCTCGAACTGCATAGGGCCAATGCCGCCCTCGCGGTGACAGACCACGCAATTCTCATTGATGATGCGGCCAACTTCGCCGTTGTACGCGAGGTCGTCTGCGTTGTGAGTCTGTGCCTGGGCCTGAACGCCGAGAGTCACAAGACCTGCCAAACCTAACATGCTGGTCTTAAGTTTCATTGGTCTCTCCTCAAGATCTTGCTAAAGATCTGATTTCATTAATAAATTATCTAACTTTTCGAATCTAAAGAGATTCGTTCTTTGACATCCAAAGGCTACTCTAATTAGCCTCCGGTAAAAAGTAGCAAATGTGATAATTTGCAATATTCCATTTTTCTAAGTCAAGTACCGTATTCTTACGAATAACCCCCAAGGTATGGACCACTTAGGGGGTTTTCAGGGGGCTCTCTCTAGCGGCGCGAGGTCGCGGCCCCATGGCTCGTCAACTAGGGCGCCACAGTGACTTTCTGATAAACGTTAGTCCAGCAGCACTGATCGCCTTCTTGGCTGTCTGGTGCGCGGAAATTTTCGGCTTTGACAATCACAACGTATTCGCCTGGTGCGTTAAAAGTGGCGTAGACGCGTGCGATGCCTGTGCCGCCTTCGACTGAGACCTCATTTGCACCAGGGGCGCGATAGAAACGGAAGCGAGGGTTATCTTCTGTATAGGGATTTACGGGCTCTGGAGTCGATTCATGGCGAGCGAATTCTATGGCGCCGGGGCCTTGATATTTATTGAAATGCACACCGACGGGGAAGGGATCTTTAAAACGGGGGTCGGATGTGTCGCGCATCGAAGGGTCGCTAACATTCACTGCAAGTTCGAGTTGCTGTCCCACGGCGACTGTACCCTCGTGCGCTCCCATGAGAGCCGTGAGGCCAGCCGCCTGCGCGCCGTCTTCGCCAAACCCTACCAATGGCTGCATTGAGCCGGCTGGTCTGGGCCGAATGAAGTCGAGCTCGTAGGCCGATTCGCCGTAGCGGCCAGGGATTTTGAGCATCTCTCCATCACCAGTTTTGAGGTACCACCAGACGTCTTGATTGATCTCATCCGCTGGTACGGTAATTGCGAAGCTGCCCGCGCCGCGACCCGGTGGGAAGTAGGTAGGCTGTTGGCCGTCGTATTTCGCAGGCTCGATATAGTTATTCGGGCCGAGAGGGATGTCGACGCCAACTTTGTTTTTGTTGAGGAAGCCCATCGAAAAGCTCGCAGTACCGTCTTTGTTCGCTACCCAGCCTTCCATAACAGGAATCACAGGGAGGCCTTCGGGAGGCGTGAGGCTTAAGAAACGGCCATCTGCCGCTTGAGCCATCACACCTGAGCTAACCACGGTAAGCGCGCCGAAGGCTGTCGCTACTATGAATGATTTTATATCTCGCATTAAATCTCTCCCAAGATCGGTTTAAACGGTTACTTATTATGCGGGGCTAACCGCGGACACTAAGCGCTGCGATTAACCCTTGTTTAGATGCTGTGTTCATCGCGGCCGCGAACAAATAGGTTCAGCTTTGGCCCGAATTATCTGCAATGCGCAAGAATAAACGCCTGAGGCACTCCAGTCTAGCGGCCCCGAGCGTTGAGCAGCCTATTCTGGCGCCGATTTTTCAACAAAGTGTAACAGCCGCACCGGCGGTTTAGTCGATAACCTGCGTGTGCGTGTCTATTGTCAGCTAACCTCGCGGCGCTAAAGTGTTAATATCATTAGATGCGGCAAGGCCGAAACTAAAGATTAAATGATTAGAGCAGTCTGAATGGCATCTCTAAACCAGAACAGCGAGAACAGAGCAGTGAGAACAAAGCGAAGAGAGTCCAAACCAACTCGCGCGGCCCTAAGCCTCGTCTTGAGTGCAGCCCTATTCATGCTTTTGCAGTCTTTTCCCGTTTACGCTGCCCTCGATCGGGTAAGCGACTTTGCGCTGATAGATGCCAAGGGTGAATTCCATCAGCTTAGCCGTTACAAGCATCGTGACGCGCTAGTTCTTCTTACCTACGACCCCAGTTGTTCGAACGCCGCGCAGATTCAACGCTTTGCCAATCTGCAGGCACAGTTTAACGACTCGAATATCAGCTTTGGCCTGCTTGATACCTCAGGTGCGACTCGCGCCGAGCTCATCGCACTGAGCGGCTCGCTTCCCGATACGCTGCCCTTGCTCCAAGACGGCCCAAAGTTGGTTGCGAGCCTGCTTGGCGCAAGCCGTGCAAACGAAGTGCTGGTTCTAAACCCTGATCGCCTCAATGTATTCTACCGAGGGGGCATTGGTGACACGCTTGCTGGGGTGCTCGAAAACGTGGTTATTGCTCCGCCGGCCGACACCGTTACGACAACGACGACAGGCTGTGCGATCGAGGTCGCCCGTGCCGAGGGTGTGCCCGACTATGCCACCGACGTTGCCCCGATAATAAGAGACAACTGCACCGAGTGTCATCGCCGCGGCGGCGTTGGTCCTTTCGCCATGGACAGCTACATCATGCTGCTAGGATGGTCGCCGATGATTCGCGAGGTGATTCTTAACAAGCGCATGCCGCCTGCTCAAGTTGACCCCGAATACGGGCATTCGAAAATGGCACGCTATCTCGATGACAATGAAATAGAGGCAGTGGTGACCTGGATAGATGCGCGCGCACCTCGTGGTGCGAGCGCCGAGGATCCGCTGGAAACTCATGCAGCACGCTTAGCATCGACAAGCGAATTCGAATGGCAACTAGGCAAGCCAGATCGAATCGTTGCGGGGCCGAGTAATGCGATTCCTTCGACAGGCGTGATGGATTATATCTACGAAGATGTAGACCTTGGCTTCGAGGGTGATCGCTGGCTGCGCGCGGTCGAGACGCGGCCTGGCGACGAATCTGTCCTGCACCATCTTATGGTGTTTGTCACCGCGCCTGCCGAAGACTTTTGGGGAGAAGAAAGACAGCAGCGAGTTGTATCCCGCCGGTTCGTTGAAGGCTATGCGCCAGGGCCACACCGCGCGATCGAATTCGATAAAGGAACTGGGGTTTTCATTCCCGAGGGACATAAACTTTCGCTTCAGTTTCACTATGTGACCAATGGCCAATCAACTGTCGACGAGACCGAGCTTGGTCTTTATTTTGCGAACTCGAGTGCGGGTCTGGTCGAGCGTCGCGCGCTTGCCGTGGGCGCTCGTTTCGAGCTGCCCGCCGATGTGGCCGATTTCCCATTAGTCGCCGAAACTAAAATAGACACTGACATAGTCGTCACCGGTGTGCGCGCGCGCATGAGCTATCGTGGGAAGAAAATGCGCTTTATTGCTGTCGACGCAGCCGGTAAAGAGAACATTTTATTTAGCGTCCCTGCTTACAATTACGGATGGCAGCCGCACTATCTACTCGACAAACCGGTCGCAATCGCTGCCGGTAGCGTACTGCGCGTTGAAGGGGCGCTAGATAACTCTATTTCGAATCCGACAAATCCTGACTCGACGCGTGCCATTGCATGGGGCCTGGAGAGCTGGGAAGAGATGTTTACTGGCTACTTCACCTACTATGAAGCCGGCGCGCCCTCTGCAACAAGCGAAATATCTGCGAACGATTAGGCTCGCCCCACTCTTAAAAACGGCAAACGATTAGATGTCACAAGAACGAGGAACAACGCTCTACTACGGCTGGAAAATTGTTGCAGCGATTTTGTTTACGCTGACATTTTCAAGCGGGCTCAGCTTTTATAATCATTCGATCTACCTTAACGCGCTCGCAGCGACGCCCGCTTTTAATGTGGCGAGCGCCTCTATCGCGGTCTCTCTTTTCTTTTTTAGCGGGGGACTTGCGGGGCTTTTGGTAGCGAGGTGGGTTCAGAATTACGACCCGCGGTATTGCTTGACCGGCGGTGCTGTCATCTCGGCGGGTGCGCTCAGCGCGCTTTCGTATGTGACGACTGTGCCTCAGCTTTACGCTGTCTATTGCATCTTCGGTATGGGTTTCTCTGCCTCCTCGCTTATTCCTGCCACAACAATCGTCGCGCGATGGTTCAAGCGGCGCCGAGCGATGGCATTGTCGATCGCATCAACCGGCCTCTCCCTCGGGGGAGTCATTCTGACCCCTTTGTGTGTTCTTCTGGTCGAAAAGCTGAGTTTTCAGACTGCGGCGCCAATCATGGGGCTGATTTATCTTGTTGGTGTTATTCCGGTGTCATGGATTTGGTTGCGGCCTAGTCCCGAGTCTATGGGGCTTCGCATTGATGGCGATGCGGTCGATGACGCGATCGATGAGGCGGTTGATAAGGAAAACGCGCCTGCACGAGATACAGCGAATCAAGACGAGGCACGGCTATCTAGCAGCGCGCCCATAGAAGATGGACTGAGTTTCCGAGAGGCGCGTGCCACGCGCTTTTTCTGGGGAATCGCCCCCGCTTACGTTTTTCTGCTGATGGCGCAGGTTGGCGGCATCGCTCACCAATATGGTCTCGCACGAGAAACCTTATCCGAATCCCAGACGGCTTTGGCCGTAGCGATTTTGCCCGTGATGAGTATTATCGGGCGCTTGCTCGGCGGATGGATTGTCGGGAAAGTGGCGATCAAGCAGTTTGCGCTTTTTATCATGGGGTTGCAGATACTCGCGCTTGTGATGCTTGCTTCGGGCACAGGCGTTTGGGGGCTTTGTATCGGGCTCGCATTATTTGGGTGTACGGTTGGCAATCTTCTCATGCTGCAGCCACTGCTGATTGCAGAGGCATTTGGGCTGCGCGAGTATGCCCGGATATTCTCCGTAGCAAATCTGATGTCTTCGTGGGGAACCGCCGCTGGACCCGCTGTGATGGGCTATGTCTTCGCGCTCAATAACGAGCAATACGGTGGCGCTTATTTATTCGCTGCTGCGGCAGCGGCTCTTGGACTCGTCTTGTTTGCCTCGGGAGGCCCGCTGCACCCGTCGATCGAGGAGAAGGCTGCATGAAAAAAATACTGCTAGTTTTTAGTGTGGGAACAGCGGGGCTTGGAATATTAGTGCTAGTGGGGCTGAGCTTTATTGGAATAACGCCTGCCTATATTGCAAGCGCGCCAGCTGTCGCAACCGGAATCGGTGCCAAGCTGCTGTGTAGTTCACGGTATGTCAGCGGGTTTTCCAAAGCTCAGTCTTTTGACGACTTAGTGCAGTATTCCGGAATACTCGATCAATTAACTATTACCTATGATGAAGAAGAGACGAGAGTAAGTGCCTCATTTTTTGGGCTAGGTGAAAAGTCTTCTACATTTATTCCCGGCGTTGGCTGCAGTGTCGACTATGCCGGGTTCGACATCAGGCCCGAGCTCGCCGCACTTGTACCTGCGCCCGAAATAAACACGTCAGACAGCGCTATTTCCTCTGCGTGGCCCCGTAACGACGAGATCACAACAATCGATCCGCAGATACAAACGCTTATCGATGCGATCGTCAGCGAAGACAATGCAGCGGGTCTAAACACGCGGGCGCTGCTTGTGGCGAAAGGAGGAAAGATACTTGGTGAGGCCTACGCACAAGGTGCTGATGCATCGACGCCGCTGCTAGGCTGGTCGATGGCAAAAAGCCTAACCGCAGTTATGCTTGCGAGTCTCGAGTATCGCGGCTTGCTCGATCTTGCCGCACCGACTTCACTCGGCGAATGGGCGAGCGACGAGCGAGCGCAGATCCGTGTGACAGACCTATTAACAATGACCGATGGTCTCGCCTTTTCCGAAGAATACAATCCAGGCGACGATGCTACAGCAATGCTTTTCGATTCACCGTCGGCCGCAGACTATGTGCTCGCCAAACCCGCTGCACATCAGCCGGGCACTCGATTCAACTACAGCTCGGGTACAGCGAATGTTTTGGCGCGCCTGTATGAGAATGCGCTGGGTGGTCCTGCGGAGGCGCGCGCCGATTATGAGCAGAATATTGCCGCGGTGCTCGGCTTTCAACACGCGGTATTCGAAACCGATGCGGCGGGTGGTTTCGTCGGAAGCTCCTACCTCTATGCGTCTGCGCGCGACTGGGCGAGACTCGGGCAGGTAATGCTTAACGAAGGCGAGATTAACGGTGTGCGGCTTTTTAGTGCCGACTGGGCCGCCGAAGCGACCAAGCAAAATACTTCGTCAAACCAGCCAGCCTATGGTTATCAATGGTGGCTTAACGCGGGCAATAAGGCGCTGCGATGGCCATCGCTGCCCAGCGATAGTTTCGCGGCTATGGGCAATCGTCAGCAGCTAGTGATGGTGATTCCGAGTGAGGACGTGGTGATTGTCCGGTTAGGCTGGACCGCCGGTCGCTACCCCGACGATGAAAATTTTCGGCGCATACTCGAAGCGCTTTAACTAAAACGACTGACCGATTTTCAGCGCGTTGATCGAGAGCCCTCAAAACGTCCATTTTTCGGGCGCTCGAGTTACGCGTCCCGCAAGGTCGGTCCAGACGTGCTGCGTGCTGCCGGTGACTAATATGCGATCGTCTTTGGCGCTCGATATCTCATAGTTAAAGGTGAGTCTGCGACTTTTGTTCTCAGCGATCCATGCGCGGACTCGCGCGCGATCACCGTAGACGAGACTTCCTAGGTAGCGGACATGCACTTCGGTTACCGGCAGCCGATAGCCATCGGCCTCGACTAAGGCGTAGTCGCTCCCCTGTTCCCGCATATAATGGCTGCGTGCCTCTTCGAAATAAACAATATAGCTTGCGTGGTGAACGACGCCCATGGCGTCGGTTTCGGCATAGCGTACTGGAAATTCGGCGGTTGCTTCCTTGCGCTGTTCTGCTGAGCTGTTCATTGAGTTCGCGTTCCTTTGTAAAGGCTGAGTCAGCTAAAAAGGCTGAGAGAATGTTGGGTGGCGATAGCCTTATCTAGCGAAGAGAGTATCTTCACGATAGGATACCTTACTAGCAGCAAGAGATCGTAGCTAATGCTTAATTTTCCAGAACCGCCCAAAAGTTACAGTTCGGTATTCCTCGAAGAAACCGACAAGCCGCTGCCGATAAAAATTGATCCTCGCACCCGTTACGCCTTCTTTAGCACGATTGCGACGGGCGGCAAGTCCCTCATCAAATCGTGCAAAGACCTGCACCTCTCTCGATTTGTTTGCTACAAAACACTCAAACCGGAATTCGCGAATAATGAGATCGAGCAGAAACGCCTCATTCGCGAGGCGCGCGTAACCGCAATGCTGCAGCATCCGAATACCGTGCCGACCTATGAGCTCTCACGCGATGCGCGTGGCAATCCTTATTTCACCATGAAGCTCGTCCATGGTTACACGCTGCGAGAAATTTTTGATTATCGCGAGCGCTACGATCTCACTCAGTTTATGGAAGTCATTATGCAGGTCGCTTATGCACTTGAGTATGCACATAACCATGGCGTCGCACATCGTGATATTAAGCCTGAAAATATTTTGGCGGGCCCCTTCGGTGAGGTGCTGCTGCTAGACTGGGGCCTCGCCAAGGTCTGGCATCCCGATGGTAAAGGCGCCAAGGCGTTGGGCGAGGCGGGGTTAATAGACGAAGACGTGGCGGCGGCAGACGCAGCCGTTGACGTTATCGAAGACATCACCCTAACCGGGCAGGGCAAAGCCCAAGGCACGGCTCACTATATGTCGCCAGAGCAGATCAATCTCGACCCGACGATAGATCATCGCACCGATATCTATAGCCTCGGCGCAGTGCTTTACGAAGCGCTTTGCGGACAAGCGCCACCAACGGGGGAGAAAATGCATCAGATAATTAGTAGCGCACTGAACGATAAACCGGCGCCTCCTTCGACAATAAGCAAGCAACCGGTGCCACCATTACTCGAGCAAATAGCCATGCGATGCCTCGAGAAGGACCCCGCCGCGCGTTATTCCACGATGGGGCAGGTCATAAGACTTATGCACCAAGACTGGCGTTCTGGCTTGGCACGTTAACAGCGCTCATAGCGCTTATGGTGCTAGTAGAGATAACTAAACTAAAAATAAGAAGGGGACAGCGATTGAACACTCGATTGCAGACGAAGGACGGAGCGTGGCTCGGATTTAAAAACAACGCGTGGCGGCGGCAGACTCCGTTGCTGGCATTACTGGCTTCGGCGCTGTTTCTGGTCGCGTGTAGCGATGAAGCGGCACCACCAAGTGGGACAGCCGCCGATGCAGCGGCGCCGGTTGCGGATACTGTCTACGTTGGCGAGCACATACTCTCGATGACTGGCGTAAATCCGAGCGCCGTTGCCGTGCGTGGCGATCGAATTATCGCAACGGGCTCGGAGCAAGAGCTTGCGTCGCTAATCGGCGCGGCGACACAGGTTGTCGAGCTTGGCGAGCAGGCGCTGCTGCCGGGATTCATCGATGCCCACGGACATTTCTCGGCGCTTGCACGCACGGCAGACTATGTCGATCTATCGCCCCCGCCTGTCGGAGGCGCAGAGTCGATCGCCGACATCGTGCGCGCGCTCAGGCTTAACATAGAGCAAAACAGTATCCCTGCGGGCACGCTAGTCACCGGTTTTGGCTACGACGATTCGCTGCTCGAAGAACGCCGCCATCCCACGCGTATCGACCTCGATGAGGCATCGACGGTGCATCCGATCGTTATTCGGCATGTGTCTGGACATCTTGCTGTCGGCAATTCGATGGCGCTCGCCGGTGCCGGAATAAATGCAGACACGCAGAATCCTGCTGGCGGGATTGTGCGCAGGCTCGCAGACGGTTCGCCCGATGGCGTGATGGAGGAGACCGC
>Ga0115551_1001494_pt1 | contig 14844 bp, 18 predicted proteins | sample COGITO_mtgs_1103_FD_87179 | JGI IMG/M metagenome (GOLD analysis project Ga0115551, IMG submission 87179) | Pelagic marine microbial communities from North Sea - COGITO_mtgs_110321 | ecosystem: Environmental > Aquatic > Marine > Epipelagic | place: Germany:Helgoland, sampling site Kabeltonne... | reverse complement strand
TATTTCATGAATAAGCCCACTGAAGAGCGTTGCAAAGATAAAAACATAAGTCATTTATTATTATATTCCATCAGAAGCTCCAGCTTAGTCTCAATCCGAGCGAGTCGGTCAGACATTTCTGATAATCTATTTGCTGATCCAAGAGGCAAAATTTCTGAAGATTCAAGTCTATTTTCAACTGCGGAGACGCGAGATGATATGTTTGATCCAAACCATATACCACCCCCGAGTTGGATGAGAATGATAACAACGGTGGCAATAGGAAGATTGATACTATCCATGGGTTTACCATTTAACCTTATCTGCCCAGTAGGCTGCGGACATCTTGCCTCTTTTAATATTCTTGGCATGACGAGCCTTGAAAGACTTTCGACGATTACGAGACGAGTCAGACTCGCCTGTTTTTCTAGGTGAGCCGCTGACACCTTGCTGTCCGAACCGGATAAGTTTTACTTTGCTACCCTCCTTGGCAAGAACAGCATGAGATTTTTTTGGGTGGCCGCGAGTCCGCTTCGGTTTATTGTATCCGGAGAACTTCTCGCCACGATAATCAATAGCCATCAGCCGTACTGGACAGCAACGGTAGAGGCGGTGGTTGGCATGACTACTGTAACTGCGCCGTCAAAACGTACCCCAGAATCAGCAATATAAATCTCGGCGTCTGCTACGCTATTAAATTTAATCTTTGTGGCGTTTTCGTCTGAAATAGTAAAAACACCGACACCAGTAGCATGGACTCCCTGAATACGTGTGTCAGACAACGACACATCATTCTGTACTTTTAACATGGGTTTTGTAAGACCGGCAGCATCCCCCGTGGCAGTTGCTGCTGCATAAGCATAATTGATATTTGTTGACATTTAATTCTCCCGACCTGACAGGTCTTATAAAAAGGGGAGGCCAGTTTCCCAGCCTCCCCGATTATCACACACGGAAATCCGCTTAACAAGCAGCGATTAGCTACCTGCCGAGCCGAAGTAACCGCGCCAGTCAGAGACACCGAAGCTGTAACGCTCCCGAGCCTTGAACCGAAGGTTACCCGTGTCGAAGTCTTCTTCCATCTTCGTCTGAAGCGGCGTACGGTTGAACATTTTCGCACCGTTCGGCACATCAGTCTTGACGAAATAGCCGTTCGTGTCGGTGAAACGACGGTTGACGAAGTAACCACCCGGAACAGCACCCATCGCACGAATGGCGTTGATGTCGTTCTTGGCAAAGTTATTCGCGCCGTTCGTTGAACCCGGCGACATGAGAATCTTCTCAGCGGTAAACTGGAGGGCCGGTGGGATGTGCAGAGACGTCGCACCCGCGCCGATCAGAATACCACGATCATCCTTGATAAGCTGGATGTTCGTAAGAATAGTCTCCATAGCTGCTTCTGAAAGATCAGCAGCGGCGGCAAGGTTAGACTGGGTACCGTCACCGATGGTCGGATGATCGGCACTGAAGAATGCCTGACCGTCACCGATGGCAAAGTCACCAGCCGCGAAGCCGTTGTTGAAGATGTCGGCAGCTTTCACCTGCTTGGTGTTCGCCATCGCACGGGCCAGACCACGGGCACGAACCTTCGAGAAGGTGTCATACAGATTGTCTTCCATCGCTTCCTCAGTGACTGAGAAGGCGAGAGCGACAGTCTCGTGGTTGTAACGTGCGGTGTACGATTCCTGTGCAGTGTCAAACTGAACAGCCGAACCTTCGGTCTTGGTCGGAGCCGAGCCGAAGCCGGTGAAGAGAACTTCCTCTTCAAAGCTGCGGTCCGAGTTCTCGATGTCGAACAGAGGAACATTCTCGTCGTTTACATCACCATACTCAACACCGAAGACAGCGTTGAGGCCGGGGAGCAGTTCCTTTGCGATATTACTGCGGTTAATAGCCATTGTTAATTACTCCCCTTAGTTTTCATCATGCGATGATACATCGGCATCTACATGCTGAACGATACGGACTTCAACCTTCGGATTCGCATCCGAGAAGGCGTTACCCGGCTCGTCGTAGATGTCGAGGACACGCACCATGCCAGTGGTTTCCTGACGGGTGGCTGCGATAATACCAAAGCCGGAAATACCGGTCACGGCAGAACCCGCACCAAGCGTCACGTCAAAGTTCAGGTTGATGTCGCCAACAGACACGGAGGCGTCGGCCTGAACAATGTAGGTAGCTGCCGGATCGTCAACGACAAACGCCGTCACGTTGCCAACAGCCGAAGAGACACCACTCGGATAGTAGTTCGAGAAAGTGGGCTGCTTCGTTACAGGGTCAATGTACTCACAACCCTGAAAGGCACCCGTGCTGTAGCTTCCAGCAGAGGTGATCGGTTCAATAAAGCCACCGTCCAACTTAACGAGGTCACCGTAGAAAATGTTGCTGCCAAAGGCGTTGGCAACACGATAACGGCTGGAACCGGTGCTGTTCGCACCAGACCCACGACGACGCGAGGGGACGAAGCCATTAAGTGCTTTCGACAAAGCCATAATGATACTCCTTAGTCGTTAAAGGAAGGCGTCCTTCCCTTAGTTACAGATGACTTGGAGGTGTTATGGATTGGCATTGCTGAGTTTGACTGACGCATCAACTGAGCATTTACGTTATCCATCATCGTCCGGGATCGGTTCTCGTAGAACTCCTGTCTGCTTTGCATACGCTTGGCAGAAGCTTTTGCGAGAGCAACGTCACCACGGACAATGCAACCTTCAAATCGGCCCTCGTCCACGACACGAGAATTAGCCATCATTTCTGGTACATCATTCGGTTCGACAAAGGACCACCCATCATTCTGTCGGTCGCCTACGTTCTTATAGTCGTCCTGTCCGTTGATCATAATACGGACCCAGCGAAGTACTAGACCTTGATCTTTGAACCGGTCAATTACAGAATCGGGAATTGACAACCAATTAGGTTCGGTGAACTCATCATCAAATCGTTCTTCGGTCTTGCGACCACCATCAACTCGACTTGTACGTGTTTTACTTTCACTCATGTTTTCGTCCTCCGCGTTAACCGACATTGATGGACGTATAGTCGCCCATCGCCGTCGCTTTTTCGGCCTTCGCCTTTTCTTTGGCGTACCGCTCAAGTGGGATGTTCCACTTCTTGGCAAGTTCGATATCGTCACGGGTCAACTTAACCTTACGATTACCTTTCTTGCCGCCGGTAGAATCGGGAGACTTACGCGACTGTCCCCCTACCACTTGCTCCTTCGGTGACGAGGCAGGAGCAGCCCCGAACTTGTTAGGAAGTTCAGCACGTAGTCGCCGATCAACTTCCTGATAGAAATCTGTACTTCCTGTGTCCCAGCCTTCGTTCTTTAGTTGGGCATCAACTGCAAGTGCCGCCGCCGTTGCTACCTGATCCTGACCGAACCACTTATTGTTTTCGGCCCACTCAATGGCACCATCGTCTGGCTGTGGCTGTTGTTGGACAGCAGCTATCTGATTATTATAGGCTTCGGCCTGTTTTACAAGGTCGGTAGAATACTTCTCAACGTCTTGACGACCCTGCCGGACCAAGCTGATATTCTGCTTGGCATCAAACATAGCTTCTTGAGCGGCCAACATAGCTTCTTTGTCGCCGTCATCGTAAGCCCGGAGATATGCCTGACGGGCCATCTCAGACTTTTCCTGAAGCTGTCGTTCAGTGACGTCATAGTTTTTCTTAAAGACTTCGGCATTTTTCTGCTCCGTATCTTGCAGTCGGGCCTGTAGTGCGGCCAGTTCCTGCTGTTGGGCAATGATCTGCTCTTCGCGTTCCTTCCGCTGCCGGACTAGCTGTCGGATTCGTTTTTGTGCCCCGTCGGTGTCAACACCTTCAAGTTCTGGAGCAGCTTCGACAGGATCAGGATCGGGGGCGGACTCGTCCACCTCGACGAAAGCTGTATCATCTTCAGACTCATCGACAGCCTGTACAGGTTCAGCTTTCTCTTCTGTCTCCTCAACTTCGTACTCTACTTTGTCGTCACCGTCTCGTGCGGCTTCGACATCAACTTCATTCCAGTCATCATCGGCCATGACCGATTCCTCCATAGTTTACGCCTATGAGGCGATGTTAAACATCGGATCAACATCCGAGGGGTCTTCAATCTTCATGATGATCTGGTCATCATAAAGCATGATAAGGTTTACGCCCTTATATCGAAGTTTGTTCCCGTTCATCTTTCCGTAGCAGACAAGGTCTCCTACCTGACACCACGGGCCGAGCGGGAACTTCTCGTCGTCCCGGTAGGCAAGATCACCGACAGCCAGTACACGGCCAACGGTGGTCAGGTAGTTGATATCGTCCTTGAAAGAATCGGGGAGTAGGATCGAACCCTTCGTCTTGCCCTGAACTTTCAGAGGCCTGATGAGGAGTCGGTATCCGGGGATTGTGGGGAGCGGGGACGGGTCCGCAATGTCTTCGTCCTGTTCACAGTCGGCATTACTGATGGCACCTGCCATTTTTGGTTCCATGACCATTAGTCGTCTTCTCCTTCCGCTGTACGTTTCTGGATTTGTGCGACCAAATCCCGACACCACTTCAGTCCTGAGATGGTGCCTACGTATTGACGATAGGCAGAATAGTCCTCTGCGCCATTGGACCCAAGGAGTTTTTCGTACTCCACAATCTGGGCTTCTATTTGTTTCTTGATGTCTTCGAAATACATGGGTTCTCCGTTACGTGGGGAAGACGAGGGGGTAACTACTTACCTTTCTTGATCTGGTAAGTAGACTTGTCGGAGTTCCGAAGAACTTCACGCTCCGCACGGACACTAAAATCGCTCTGCGGAATCTTGGCGGTGTCGCCGTATGATTTGCCTTTACCTTTTGCCATGGTGATCTCCTTATCCTTGACGGGCGTCACGGTAGCCACGATAGGACCGCATACTGCCGCCGCCTGACCGTGTCATAACATTTAGTTCTTTACGCGCTGTATCTTTCTGCTCTTTCGTGGCGTTATCTAGCACACGCTTTGCATAATTTTTGTCGAACTCGTTGCCATCAGGTGTCGTGTTGATACCCATAGCTTCATTAACGTCTGCTTGACTTGGTTGTTTATCGGCCATCAGGCTACTCCATTCTTTGGCATTCTGGCGGCACCGTATCCACGACACAGTCGTCCGCCCTTTGCTGCTTTTAGTGCGTTCGCCTCTGAGTTGGCGATTGCATATGCTTGTTTAGGATTCGTGACTGTCTTGCCCGAACCACCCGACTTCAGACGACCTTCGGCAAACTCACGCATGACCTTTTTTATCTTTGCCTGTCGTTTCTTTTTTGCCATATTACATGCGGTCGTAGACGCCCATGACGCCGTCGCGAATACGACCACCATCGGCATAACCGCCGGGGGCACGACTGGCTGCGTCGAGAAGCTGCTGTGTCCGAATTTGAGCAGGAGTCATGTTCATGGCCGGACCTTGCGGAGCCTTCGGAAACCGAGTTGCAACACCAATTGGATACTGCGTCTGGTTTGTGGCCTGTCGGGCTTTCGACAGATTGCCAATACCGATGCGGTTTAACAGGGCACGGAGACCTCCTAAACGCTGTGCTGCTTGTGCACCTCGAACTACACCGGCTGCACCGGGAGCAGCCAACAAGCCAAAATTAACAGCGGCTTTTTCATCTTCTGACATCATCTGATTTCCAACACGTCCGCGATTAGCACCGCGTTCACGATCTATCTGTGCCTGAATCTGAGAATTAACTAAGGCAGACCGGGGTTCAGCACCTTCCGGTCGCATATTGGCCGCACCTGATGTTCCGGCCATGTCTCGAATCATTCGTGCATATGCTAACCGCTGTTCAGGGGTAAAACCGGCAATCATTTCATCATCTGCCAGTCCTGCCGTCGAGACAGCCGTTCCCGGAACACCTGCTTCGTCCTGCCGCGTCCGCCCCTGCATAACAGCGGCCTGATCAATCATCGTCTGAATTTCGTTGGCACGGGCATAGGGAACCGATTCAAACTGCATCAGTTCGGCATCAGAAAGGCTTTCTGTAGGAACAGTCTGCGGAAATGTCTGGCGCGGGGCAGGAGCAGGAACAACAGGCTGTGGGACCGTCGGACGGGGTCGAGGAACTGCTCCAGATGTATCGGGCATCGGAACCATCGGCGGATACTGCTCCGGGGTCATGGAGGCTACCGTCTGCTGGTCGTATGCTTCCATGACACGATCAGCAAGTGCGGGATCAAAACGAATTGCTTCTTCGAGCGAGGAGTATTGTTCTGGATTATAGAACATCTCCAGACTAGTCCGAGTCATCGGATCGAGTTCTGCCAGAACATTGGTAGCCTGACGTGTCTCGTTTGCGCTACGCCTTGCGCTGCTCTGAGCAGACTGCAACATGCTATCGAAGAAATTAGAAATGTCGTCTTGAATTGCCATGATTATACTCCTTAATCAAAACTTTATTATGAAACACCCTGCTTGGCAAGGTCAGCCAGTAGTTCGAGAGCATGTTGAACCGATTCTTCATTTCGGTCTTTTTCCTGCTGATCTATGCTGGTATTTATTTTAACTCCGTCTCGGAAAGCATCCGCTAGTTGTTTCTCGTCTTGTAGATCGAGTTTACGATTCTTGATAGCAATGTCGGCAGCATCCTTGGCTGCGTCGATGCCCAGACGTTCTTTCTCCATCTGTAGTTTTTCCATTTCTATCTGGAGAAGCTGCTGTTCCGGACTACCCTGATCGGCCACGGCTTGATTAGCCTGAGATACCTGCGCGGCGGCGTCAGCAATAATTGCCTCCTGAAGACCCTGCTGGACAGCCATCTGGTACTGTTCCTGCGGCACCGTCTGGGCAACAATACCTTCAACCTGCGTTTTGTACCGCATCATGGTGTGTTCGCGGATATTGGCCTGAATAGCCGGAACGTACTGTTTCATGGACTCTGCCCCGCCAGAAGTTGGGTCTTGCAAGAACAGCGTCTTTACCTTGATGTGTGCTTCGTGATCCTGACCGGGAAACGCGGCAATCGGCATTCCTTTTGTCGCCATCAACAGGTCCGACATCGGGTCGAGAGGCTGTGCCTGTTGCGGCGACGTGATGATCTGGTCAATGTTCGGGAAGTCTGCTGCCTCAAGAACCTGACGGACAAGTTCGCGAGTGTTGAACGTACCTGCCGGTGTCTGTGCTGCCAACTGGAGGGCCAGACTTGCCAAGGACAGGCGGTGGGCACGGCTCGGGATGTTCGGGTCCGAGACGGGGAGAACGTCCACACGACCATCAAAATCCTGCTGGAAGATGGTCATGTCACCTTCCGGCGTGGCGTACGGGTAGCCGTTCACCGGGACAAACGTCTCATTGATCTGGGCCAGAATCTTGAACTGCTGACGCTGGGCGTGGTGGAGACGCTTGTGGACTGCTGTGAAGAACTTGGCTGATGCTTCTAGCAAGGCCATGGTTGTCCCGACAGGACCGTAGTTAGTCGAATCATTGATGACCTGATCAGTCTGATCGGCAAACTTTTCTGCCGCACCGGAGACAAAGCCGAGCAGCTGGAAGAGGGTGTTGGAAGGTTCCTTGTACGGCAGGTTGACGATGGCCTTGTTCAGGTCCATGCCGAGTGCCTCTACTTCCTTGAACTCACCGGGGCTGATCGGGTCGTTATCACCGACAACCCGGACACCCTTTGCCTTGAAGCCGCCGGGAAGGTTGGCGAACTGACCAGCATCGACCAGTGCCCTCATGGCTGACGTTGCCGTCATGGTCAGGTTCCCGATCAGGTGGATCAGGCCGAGGCCGTAGAAGCCGAAGCCGGGGACAAACCGATAGTGGGTGAAGTGGATCATCTTCTCAGCGCGGGGGTCGTCTTCACGATAGTTGCGACGGAGAGAGAGGACCTGACGCGAGGACTCCTCGACTGTCACGATGTAGGGATACGGCATGTCGTCGTCTTCGAGTTCGAGGAAGACATGCTGTTCTAGGAGGGTGTACTCCGGGTCTTCGGAGTTGTTGCCGCTGAGTCCCATGATCTCGTCAATCTTGGACGAAATCTCATTGTCTGATCTGCCACTGTCCGGGCTGTCGGACAGGTCTTCGACATCGCGGTACATTCCTGCTGCGATGTCGCGGCGGATATCGACCGGCGACTTGTAGATGATGTGGGTGTACCGGTCGGCACGACGAAGATCAGTTGCCGAGTAGTTGACGTAGAACTGATCAATCGGGATGTGTTCGGCAGTTGGTCGTTCCAGACCGCCGTCGTAGTACATCTTGACGATTGCAGAGCCGACAATCGGGAAGTGGAAGAGCATCCGCTCCATCTCGTCGAAGTATTCGGGCATCATCTCGGTCAGTTCATAGTTCATGAACCGTCGGACACGGTTGGACTGCTGGACAATCTGACTGTCAGGATCACCGATGATCTGTGTACGGACAGGACCGTTGGCGGGGAGAATCTCCTGAGACGCCTTGGATTGGAACTTGACTGCTGATTCGATGATCAGCGGGTGTGTTGCTGCACACGATCCATCGAATGCTGTACCGGTCTCCTCGAACTTCAGGCCCAGCAGGTCGAGGCCACGGGTCAGTGTCTCGTCCCATTCGGAGCGGCTGTCCTTGTCTGCCTCGAATCCTTCGATGACACGTTCTGCAATGTCCGACAACTCTTCATCACCAAGATACTCGGCAAGGTTGGCGAAGTGCGGGATTTCAATTTCTACTGCAACTTCTTCCTGCATAGCCGCCATGAACGCCATGTCGTCGGGGGACATCCCCTCGACAAGGATGTCCTCCATTTCCATTTCAACTTCGGGGAGACCGTCTTCCATTTCCAGTTCAATACCCGGAGGAAGCATCGGGCCATAGTTTTCAACGAGTGACATCAGATTGCCTTCGGTTCGTGTTTGTTGGATCGCTCAACGACAGAGCCGCCTTTCTTGAACTGTTTAATTTCACTGATCCGGGAAATTGGAATATCCTTGCTAGTTACTCCGTAGACTTCTTCTCCAGAATGTTTTGAATACCAACCATCATCAGGATCATATTTAATTTTTATAACTACATCATCCGGTGCGTTTCTATATCGCATATCCGGGGCGGAGGAGGCGTGTACTCGTTCATAGAAACTGCTCGGGGTAAACTTACCACTTTTTTGGGCTTTGTCAAATTCTTCTCGGGAGACAACTCGGTAGAGAGCTTCCGGGGGTTTTCCGTCAGATGTAAGGAGAGAAGGCTGCATGGTGTCCCCTATGTTTATAGGCGGTCCTTCACGAAATTCAATTGCTTCTGTTACTTTTGTTTTAGGATTTTTTTTCTTAACATCTTTGGCGCTGAACGGAGATTGAAGTACACTCGAATCTTTTGTCGCATAAATATCAGACGAATAAGACCAGTATCGTGGATCGTCAGGGCCGGTAATTAATGCAGCTGGACCGGTATCATATACATTCCGCACAACCAAGACTTCTCCCGGACCTAAATTTTTTGCTTGACGGTCAAACTCAAACTTGTCAAAAGACACAGAAGAACTGCCGGGACCGGGCCAAGGGTTAGCTTTATTTTTTCGTGTATGTCTATCTTCATATTCAATCAGTTTTTTAGGTTTTACGACAAACGGCGCGATGGCACTCCGAGGGCTAAAAAAGTCGTCCGTTATTGGTGCATAGGAATCCGCAACGTGGGGACTATCTGACATAAAGGTTGCATAGTCGCCTCTATGTTTTCCGGATAACGCAGCATCTTCTATATCATCATGTAGATGTATTCCTCTGTAAAGAATAACCGGATCACCTTCGGATGTTTTCAAAACGTCTTCGTCATCAATATTTATGCTTCTTAAACCCTGCTTGTGTTTTGGTAGATTTTCTCCAACTTTAGCTGCCCCCATTGCCAACCCACGAGTTCCTGTAGCAATTCCGGCAAGTCCTCCGGCTGGTGTATAAGTTAGCGCAAGGTCCGCAGCAGCCCGACGCAGTTCATCCATGTCTTGAATTTCACCACGGGCGACACGGGCTGGTGTTTCACCAATTGAAATAAGATCACGCACAAATTCTGGGTAGGCGAAATATGTCTTATCTGTTGTCTTATCTACCGCAAAAGGAAGAATAGACATATATTCAAGATTAGGGTCTCGTTGCGGAATAAGGCTATTCATATAGCGGATGTCGTCGTCGTCAGCCACCCTTCGCCTCCAACAGTGACAGGCGGACCTGTAGATCGTGAATGGTGTGCATCAGGTTTTCCCTGAGTTGTTGACGAGCAATGGCGTTATCCGGTGATGGGACAATCTGTCCGGCGGGGGTGACCAGCTGCATCATCCGTGATTCTACCTGATAGAGACGGTTTTCCAACTCATTTAACGACATCAGCAGATAGCCGACTGCTGCAAAGAGCAGTGGTGCCGTGGTTGTAATAACAGATTGAAGATTAAATCCCATGTGGAAATTATACGGGTGGTCAGGGCAGTACCCAATAACCGCCCCGCCGCTTTCGAGGCTGGTCGTCTTCCCACTCCGGATCGTCGGGGTGTTCGACTCGCCATGAATCCTTCATGTAGAGAACTGCCATTGCCATGGCGTCTACCATGTCGTCGTGCTTACCGCCGGGGAAGCGTAGTGCCTGATTGAGTAGGTCGTCTGCCCACTGCCGATCCGAGGGTATCCAGACGCGACCAGACTCCATCAGCGGGGTTACTGCGTTGACACGAGATACTTTGTCTCTGTCAGGATTGTATTCCATGATTGGCAGTCCGGCACGGCGCAGGTCTTGAATCAGCGATTGACCCGATGCTTTCTTCTCGACAATCATCAGATCAGGTCTGTGGTGGTCGTACTCCTCCTGTGCAAGGGCACGTAGTTCTGGATACTCCCATCGCCCGTGTTCGTTTCCGAGCAGGATTATGTTGGCGACAATATGTTCCAGTCCTGCCGAGTCGGTCTGGGCTTGATGAAATATGCCCCATGTCTGGATTACCGATTCGTCGGCAGTCTGTCGGGTGCTGAAGGCGGTGTCGAGTGTCTGGACGACAAACTCACAGGCGGGTGGATCGCTGTCCTTCCACGGCTGGAGGTAGCCCATCTTGATGATACCGCCGTCGTCGGGCGTCGGGTTCTGCATGTAGAGCGACTGCCAGTACTTTGCACCGTTGTTCGACCTGATTTCTGCCTCGTCCTGTCGGAGCAGTTCATCTGTCTTCCACTCGGGGAAGTACGACGACCCGACTGGTAGTCCGAGGAGATCAGATGCCTCGTCATCGACCCATGCAGGTATCTTGATGACCTTCCACTTCTGTGTCTCTACCTCTTCATTGCCCTGATTTCGGAGGAGCCACCCGCAGAGGTCGTCGTCGTGGTAGCGGGTGTTGATGATGACGATGGAACCACCGGGCATCAGGCGGGTTCGGAGGCCTGACGGGTACCAGTTCTTGATGTATTCACGTCCGGCGTCGGAGAAGGCGTCCTCTTCAGACATGGCATCGTCGATGATGGCTACATGGGCACCGCGACCGGCAATCTGGGACTTAACACCAGCCGAGAAGTACGATCCGCCCTTGTTTGTCTTCCATTTACCCGCAGCCTTGGCGTCTTTCCGGAGTCGGACCCCGTCAAATACCTCCTCGAACTCCCCAGTTGCTACCAGATCGCGGACAGACCGGCCAAAGTCCGAGGATAGCTGCTCATTATGGCTGATGGTAAGGATTTCATGGGCAGGATTGCGTCCCATATACCACGACGGGAAGAGTCTGGAGGAAATTAGGGACTTGGACGACCGTGGTGGGAGGAAAACCATGATGCGCTGTCCGCCCTGATCGACACAACGCTGCAATTCACGACAAATAATGTCGATATGTCGCCCCCATTTGAAGTCCGGGACAATCAGCGGGGCCATCATCCTGACGTACGAGGCAAAATCGTCGTGTGCCGCCTGTGATGCACGGGCTTTTAGTAGTGCCAGAGCAACTTCTGGCGATGCCTCAGTGCTTTGTAGGAGCGTTGATGGCTGCATCAATAATACCCTGATACTTGGCGATTTCGGCGTCGAGTTGCTCCGCAGACATGGTGATCTTCTGTTCAATCATGGCCTTCTCGACGAACATGCCGAGATGTTTCCCCAGATTCTCCAGTGCACGGTTGGCGTTGGTGAAATCTTCCGAGGCCATTGCCTGATTGTAGGTGGTAAGAAACTTTTCGACGATGTCGTCGATGTTGATGACTAGCTTTTCCATTGCTTTTTCCCTGATGTGTTCGACAAAGGCGTTGATTTTCGGGACCGACAACAGTTCTTTGGCCTTGCCGCGAATCTGAAATGGCTTTTTGCCGTTGATGGAGTACCCGGCATTTATGTATGCGTTGTAGGCATCGCCTGTCTCTATGAACTCATAGGCAAATTTATACTGCATAGGCGACAGACGAAAGGGGAGAACCGACATCTGCATACGACGACGCTTATCCTTCGGGTCGTTGAAGGCCTGTGGTCGCGACATAAACTCGGGCAGCTGGTTGAACTCCTCATCCGTCTCAAGACGGCGGCGTTCTGCCTCGATAATCTTTGGATCATTGTCGTCGCCGTAGCGGCCCTTGGAGATGCGATTGCTCATAGACTGAGGATATCCTGATGGGACGACACAGACAAGGAAATTGCGGGGCGTATATTACACAAAACTGATGTAATACCAAGTCTGATTTTTCTGAAAAATTTTTCTGAGGCCCCTTTTATATATATATAGGGACGGGCCAAATTTTTCCCTCCCCTCCCGAAAAGAACAAAACGTGAACAAAATGCGGCGGTCTTAGAACAATTCTAAACTAGCCAAGGCACATCTTCACCGGCCAGTCAACCATTATTTTCGACGGCGTCTGCCACGGATCGACGCGCCGGGTCAATCGAATTGTTTTATTGACTGGATAAAAAATATCTGAGGCTGCTCCGGAAAAATTTTTTATTTTTATTTGATTTAATTATTTGGTTGTGATCTAAGGGGTTTGCGTTTCGGAGTTCTGGCAGTGGCCGATCCGGAACGGCCTTCGATGTTGGACATTGTGAATACAAACTAAGTACCCGGATCGCCGGGGTACGACGCATTCCGCGTTGGCCTTTTGTGCGGTCCGGTAATATCCATTGAGGAGAACAAAAATGGATATGATCAAATTCCCTACCGCTAACGTTGCCGAAACCTTTGGCTCTCTTGATGACCGCCTTCTATTCGACGTGTATTCCACGCCGGTTGAAATAAATGGTCGACAAGCGTTGCGGTCACCCTCAGGACAACAGCGCGTTGTCTACCGTGAGGTGGATGGGTTCGAAGGGTCCGACTATATCGCTCTTGGCGTTGTCGGCGACGATTATCCGGTCAAGTCACACCGGGAATATTTCCCGGCGCTACTGGATGTGTTGCACGATACCTTGCCGCGTGAATTCGTGGCAGGTGCTACCGTGCATACTAAGGTGGCTCACGACGGCGCATTTGCCTTGCTCGATGTTGCCCTGCCTAACAGCCGGGTAACGATTGAAACAAGGCAAGGTTTCCGGACGGATATCGCCATGCGTTCGATCATGTGGCACGGCCTCGCCGGGACGCATTCGAACAACGTTCTATTCGGCAATATTGATTTCTTTTGCACGAACGGAATGATTGTCGGCGATTTCACCCGGGTAAAGCGAAAGAACACGAAAAACTTTTCGCTCACCCGGTTTGCACGTGAGGTCGAAGTAGCGACCGGCGCTTGGTACGAACAAGCCCGAACGTTGCAGATCATGGCAAATACCGTGATCACGATTGAGCAGGGACGCCAAGTTATCAACGATATACTTGGTAACACCGACCCGGCGGATCGTAAAAAGCAACGCGACACCAAGGCGGACAAAATGTTTACCTTGTTCGTTGAGGAAGCTCAGACGCGCGGCGCGAACGTGTTCGCTCTGTTGTCTGCCTTCACCAACTACTCGTCGCACACGGATAACGGTTTCGCCTTACGCGATACCGGGTCCGATCACGGCGCAGTCACCATGCTGAACCGTGAGGTCGAAGTTGCACAATGGATTAACAATCCAGCGTTCACCTCGCTCTATCGCGAAGCAGCCTAGTGGTTGCGTTGTTCGAACTGGTAATTATTCTAGGGGTTGTCACGCTAATCGCGTGGCGACTTCTAGTTTAATAGGGGAAAACAATGGAAACAGTGATCCAAATTCTGGACCTGCTTCTAGCAGTGTTCGGATAAAATTAGGGGCAGCCTTCGGGTTGTCCCTTTTTTTTGTTCTCATTTGTTCTTGTTTTGTTCTTTTTATTTTTTTTTCAGCTTGTATATATCCCACCCCGCCAGAGCAGTGACCAAAACTATTTATATTATTCATTCGCCAGAGCAGTGACCAAAAGAACAAAACGTGAACAAAATACAGCAGAAGAACAAAACGTGAACAAAACGAGGCAGGTGGAACAAAACGTGAACGTCCAAAAATCAAGCAAAATATTCATATTGAGACAATATGTCGCAGCTTTCCTCTGCATATTGTCACGCATGAGTCAATAAGATTCGATATGCATTCCGTGCATGGCTGGGTTTCCTTCTTTGCATTTGAACCAGACCCACTATTCAGCAACTATAGTCCCACAAAGCGCGGCAATTCCGTCGCGTTCATACCTTAGATTATAGGGGCATCCCAAATGTACAATCTTTCCGGACTATCAGACGAACTCGCAACAGCCTATCGCACCAAGCCATGGCACGACAAAAAACCGGCCCAACTGTTGGGCGTATCAAACGACGCGAAAACAATCAAAGGCGAAAAGATAGGTGTCCGAACCGCAATACTTTACCTTTCGCCGCACAATATATCAGGCGTGAATATGTGTCCGATGGCCGAAATCGCACAATGCGACGGACCTTGTCTTAATACAGCCGGTCGCGGCGCAATGACGACAGTACAGCTTTCGC
>Ga0115551_1001491_pt1 | contig 14868 bp, 5 predicted proteins | sample COGITO_mtgs_1103_FD_87179 | JGI IMG/M metagenome (GOLD analysis project Ga0115551, IMG submission 87179) | Pelagic marine microbial communities from North Sea - COGITO_mtgs_110321 | ecosystem: Environmental > Aquatic > Marine > Epipelagic | place: Germany:Helgoland, sampling site Kabeltonne... | reverse complement strand
TTTTTCATCACCATCGTAGTCTAAAAATATGCTATACGGAATTATTATCGCCTCGGAGCTAGAGGATGAAGCTTTTATCTTGACAGTATATTTTGCCCCAGTAGTATCTTCATTAAAAGTGACAGCGCTGATAGCATTATTCGAAGCATCGACAAAATTGACAGAAGGTTTATCCGTTTCATCTTTTTTAATAGTCACAACAACATTGTCGTAACCAGTATCATCAACTTTTGCTCCATCAGGAGCTGTAGCATAACTTTCTGAGGTAAGACCTACAACACTTCTGAAACTTGCCGCAGCGGCTTGCGCAGCGTCAAAAGTATACATTTCAAGAACAAATGTTTCATCTAACTCATAAAGAATATCATCATAAACTGATAACGTAATAGACCCTGTAGATGAAGCAGTGATTGGAGATGGTATAGTTACTATCTGATTAGTTAATAATGGTCCATCATTGTAAGTATAGTCAAGATCTCCCGCTTCGTACGTACCAGAGTATGATATGTCAGCATCATTATCAGCTCCAGAAGCCGTACTGGCTATTTTAAAATAAGCATGTATTGGTAGTTCTGATTTTTGGGTACCACTATTACTAATCTCAAATTGAAAATCATGAGCCTTAGCCCCTTGGCTAGATTGCTCATACAAAGTTACACCCGCATCACTATCTGTGAGGATAATTTCAGGCCTACTATCTATATTTGTTATACTAAAATAATGCTCGTCTGTTGCTCCATTAGTACTACCAACTGCTGCATTTGCATCAGAACTTGCTAAAGAAAGTTTAAAATATTCTGTCGCCTCAAAGGTTACATCAGCTTCATTAATATCAATATCCGATGTACCAATCGTATATGACGTTGGAGCGCTAGTACTAGAACCCGTTCTAGGGCTAATTATAATATTTTTAGAATATGTTGTATTTCCAAGAAAATCAGGAAGTGTAAAATCTATAGCCTCAGACACATCTTTTGTATCATCTCCATTTGTTCCATCAAGTGCAATTGTCCAAGTTAACGTAATTGGTTTTCCAGATTCTTTTAATTGCGTTTGATCGTTAGGATCGAGCAGCACTACTTGAAAAGTTGGAGATGTATTTTCCGCACCAGATGAAGAAGGGGCTGAACCAGCCGATGCTGTAGCAAAACTGTACTTTACAGGAACGTCGTCAGCATGATCTTCAATAGATAAACGCAAGCTTTTATTATCTCCTTTTGAAGCATTTGAGACAGTGCCTATATTAATATCTAAATACTCTGTAAATTCGTCAATGCCATCGACGTTTATCGGTATGGTAAATAATGTCGTTTGAGCAGAAGCAGTACCAGCGTCGCCAGCTAATATTGTAATCGTTCCTGACGCACTAGTATTTGGCGCAGTATAATCAAGCGCAGTAGATGAAAAAATACTTGTAGATGAAGATCCCCATTTTCTAAAATCTGCAGGAAAATTAGAACTAGTCCCATCGTCATTTTCATCAAACCGAGCCGTTGATGAACTAAAGTCTATAGCATAACCAATCGATATAGCTTTTTCGCTGATTTTTCCATTGCTAATACCGATACGGACGTCATAGGTTAAATCTGATTCATTTACGGTAGCAGCACTAGTAACATTTCCATCAGCATCAAAAAACTCAATCGTAGGCTCATCTGCAGGATCATCAGAAATGGTTATTACCGTTTCATCATTATCTGTGTCAATGCGGGCATTACCAGCACCTCCAGCATCTACTGTTAATTCCAGAACAATAGTTTCTGCATCTTCCCATCTATTATCATCGACAATTGTAACTCCAGGAAAAATCGTACCATTTATACCATCAGAAATAATTAAAGAAGTTGGATCAACAATTGTTGATAAATCAGAGCCATTACTTGCAGTGCTTGTATTTTTGAAAGAAATAAGTCCTGTAACAGTTCTTTCTGTAAGAGTTGTACCACTAGGATCAAACTTTACTTTAATAGTTGTTGCATTTCCAATATCTTCATCAAGCGTGTAATTATCAGTAAAAACAAGCGTTGGCTCATTTTCATCATCATTAATCGCGTAAGTAAATCGCGTGCTTCCATTTACAGCAGCAGGATCCGAATCTGGGTCATCATATGAACCATCGCCATCTCTATCTGCACCAACAAAAGCAATATCAACTACTATTGTTTGCTGATCAGTTTCATCGTATAAATCATCAAGAATATCTAAAGTTAAATCGTCCGCAATTGCAGTGTTCCCCGCCGTAATTGTAAAAGTATCATTTATTAATGTGTAATCCCTTGGCGCTGCAGCCGTAGCACCGTTCCCATCTGTTTCTGTAGTGATTGAAAATGTTATATCTTTACCACTTTTTGAAGAAAGAACAATAATATCTTTTAAATTGAAATCAGCACTAGCCTGATTTGTTTCTGTGTTACCATTGTCAAGAGATGTACTACTAAAGTTAATAGTAGGCGCCTCACTAGCATCTGTTATTGTAATTATGTGCTGAAACGTGCCACCTTTCTGAGCATTTGTAGGCCCATCGCCCAAATTAATTTCAATTTTTTCATCCCATTCATCAATAGCATCTGATTGGATATTTAGCACAAAAGAGGCTCCTGGAGTTGCATCAGTGCCATCGCCATTAATCGTTAAAGAACCTCCACCAGAATACCCAGAATGATAAAAATCAATTGGGTAAGCACCCGTTGCATCAGCACCTGTTGCTGCCGGAAGAGACGAAGAACCAAACGTAAATGGTATAGTCACTGTTTTTTCCGTAGCAATACTTAGCTCTACATTAACAGTTATAGTGCCCGCATCTTCAGAAATAGTATTGGTAGATAATGCACTTGCACTTCCATCTGTAAAATTAACTGCTGGCAATTCCTCATCATCTGTAATCGTTAACGTATACGCGCTCACGGCTTGAGCACCCGTACCTCCTCCTGCCGAAGCGTAACTAATGACATCCATATCTCCAGTCACTGAAGCAGTTGTTAATAAATTTATTACAATTGTTTGATCTACTTCATGTATTAAGTCTTCAGTAGAAATAACATCAAAAGTCACCTCAGTATCTGCACCAATTCCACCTGCAGTACCAGATATAGTTGTTAATTTAGAAAAAGCTGTTATGGCAGTATAATCCGTGCCAGAGCTTGCATTCCCAGTCCCTGCATCTGACCTATAAATAACAACATCTCTTTCAGATGGAGAAGACAAAGCAACAGTAATTGTTTTTGTCTCGCCCTCATCTACCGTTCCCGATTCTGATCCCGTTACACTATCTAAATTTTTAAAGTAAACAAATGGAGGAGCATCATCATCATCAATTGTATATGTGTAAACCATACTACCTTCTATCGCTGAGAGAGCGTTACTTGTAGCCTCATAAACGCTATTATCATTATTCTGATCTGCACCAAGAACATCTAAGGTTACTTTAACTGTCTGTTCATCGAGTTCATCTACTGTGTCTGATAATATTGGCAACGCAATCGATGATGCTGGAGTCGTTGAACCTGCCGCAATTTTGAATGAACCACTTACAGGCGTATAATCTTGACCTGAAGTTGCTGTACCAGGACTACCATCAGTAGCGTAAGAGAACCATAAATCTTTCCCCGACTTAGAACTTAAACTAATATGGTCTGTGAAGTTAATTGTTGCAGCTGCAGAAGCTGTTTCAGAAGTACCTGAACCTTCAGCGGTTGTAGTGAAATTAATTGTTGGAGCAGCACTTTGATCAGTAATAATAACAGTATGAGTCACAACTGTTCCAACTTCAGCATTTGTAGGCGTTCCGATATTTAAAATAACTTTTTCATCCCACTCATCTACTGCATCTGCTAAAAGATTAATCGTAATTGTAGTTCCTTGACTAACATCAGTGCCATCACCGCTAATAGTCAATGAACCGCCATCTGTAAAACCAGTATGATAAAAATCTTTGGGATATGCTCCAGTACTCGTAGAACCAGTAGCGGGAATTACAGCATCATTAATAAAAGCATAAGGAATTGTTACTGTTTTTTCAGTTGCCCTATTAAGCTCTACATTTAAGATCACAGATCCAGCATCTTCATCGATAGTTGTTTCCGCATCAGTTACAGCACTACCATTTGTAAAGTTAACCTTAGGGGGATCTTCATCATTTACAATCGTTAAAGTATACGTATTGATAGCTTCTGCACCAGAACCACCGCCTGCTGACGCATAACTAATTGTTGCCATATCCGAAGTAGATGCGTTTGTGGAAAGCAAACTAAGTACAATCGTTTGGTCTTCTTCGTGAATTTCGTCATTCGTTATAGCGATAGAAATAGTTGACTCTGTGGCTCCCGTTCCGCCAACGGCTCCATTGATTGTAATAGGTGTAAATGCCGTAATTGCCGAATAATCAGATCCTGATGTAGCACTACCTGAGGAAGCATCGGAATAATAAAGTGTAATATTTCGTTCGGAACCCGCAGAAAGAGCAACAATAATTTCTTTTGGCCCTGCACTTTCATCAATAGATCCAACTTCTGAATCATTATCCCCATCTACATTCTTAAAAAATGCATTTGGTGGGTCATCATCATCATCAATTGTATAGGTAAAAACCATATTTCCATTTTTTGCCGTTTCAGCCGATGATGTTTGCTCGTAGGAGCTATTATCATCATTTTGATCTGCACCCAAAACTGAAATTGTGATTTTTACAGTTTGTTCGTCGAGCTCATCCACATCATCAGCTAAGATAACTAATGGAACTGTCACTGAAGGCGCAAGAGCATCCTCAACAATCTTGAACGTACCAGTTAATGGAGTATAATCTTGATTAGGAGAAGCTGTCCCAGCTCCGCCACCCTCTGTGGTATAACTAAACCATAAATCTTTTCCAGACTTTCCAGTTAACCTAATATGATCTGTAAAATTGATTGTCGCATTAGCCGATGCAGTTTCTGTTGTACCTGAACCTAAAGCAGTTGAAGTAAAGTTAATTGTCGGAGAAGCATCATCTTCATCACTAATTGTTACCGTGATGCGCTGGTTCCCAGATGCCGTGGCATTAACTGGACTAGTGAGATCAACAATAAGCGTTTCATCCCATTCATCTATTGCATCATTATTTAGAGAAATTACAATACTTCCATCAGTCAAGCCTTTGTTAATCACAATAGAGCCTGTAGTAGCCGTTGTAATATCGTTTGGATAGTCAGTGCTCGAATTGTTTGAAGTTACTGTACTCAAACCGTTGATTGTCCACGTCATCTGAGCATTACCAAAGTCTGAGGCTTGCTTGTTTGTGCCATCATGAGTCAACGTCAACGGAATTGTAATATTTCCATCACTTTCATTTACCGATGCAGTACTATTTGTAAATTGCATAATAGGCGGAGTATCTGAATCTTGTAGTGTAATAGTATGCAACAAAGTTGACCCATCCTGAGCACCACCACTGACACCAGATAAAGTAACGGTAATTATTTCGTCGCCCTCATCAATGGTATCATCCGTAAAATTCACTACAATTGTTTTACTAATTGTAGATTCATCTGCCGCCCAAGTAATAATATTTGTAGATGCATCACTATCATAATCTGTGGTACCATCACTCCAATCAGCATCAGAGGCCCCCGTACTAGAGGCAATAGTGTATGATACATTTGTTGCAACACCCGTGATAGCTGAAAGCGAAACGGTAATAATCACACTCCCGTCAGCTTCTTCAGGGCTTGAGGCAGATGCGCTCCCACCACTTTTATTTACCGCACTGAATTCTAATGTTGGTTTAGTATCATCGTTTGTAATAGTGTAAGTATGCGATAAATTTGAACCACTTGGCGTTGTATTACCACTAACTGTAGAACCATCTAACGCAATCACAACTGTCTCATTTCCTTCAAATTTAGTCTCAGAAACTATTTGTAGCGGGATAGTGGTAGTTGTCGACAGTGCAGCAATTTCTGCAACACCATCTTCAAGTGTGAAATCATCTGCAGAAGCCGTTCCTCCTGAGGGATTCGCAGAATAATTTATCGTTGATGGATATATGTATCTTCTATCTTGAATAACTGTAATAGATGGACTAGAAACAGTATTTTCGTTGCCAGAAGGCACACTGTTGCTAGCATCAGTGTCAAAAGAAATAACAGGCTTATTTTCATCATCAACGATATAATAAGTCATATTAGGATTTCCACCTGCTACCGCATTAACCAACGAACTAAGCTCAAACTTAACATCTTCAGCGGTACCAGACGCACCACCCTCATACAGATCATCATCATCAATGGCAATCGAAATAGATGCAGACGCATCACTTGGGCCAAAAGTTAATACTTGAGAAGCACCAGCTGCGATTGCTGTTCCACCACTAGTAGACAGATCAAAATCATCATCAGTATCACCATCAGTCGCTGGATTAGCTGAACTGCCAACGCCAATAGTTGCTTTCATTGTAAACTCCGACGAAGTAGTACCATTTGTTTGAGCCGGAGTTGTAGAATCAGTTAGCTTCTGCACAGTAATCGTTTCCGTATCACCTTCTTCATTGCTTTCATCTGAGCTTGCTGAAAAGCTAACCTGCTGTGCAGCATCATCATCTTCAAGTTTTATTATTTGAGTTTGAGTACCATTAGAAGCAACCGTAGCATCACTCTCTCCAACAGCAACAGCAACCGTAAGTTCAACATATTTGTCTAGCTCATCGACTTTATCAACATAGTGAGTATATGATATTTGAGTAGAGGATGAAGTGGCTGTAGTATTTGTTACCGCAGCAATTGAACCTGTTGAGGCTGGAAGATCAAAGTCTGTATTTGCAGCATCACCTTCATTTGATTCATCAGTTGAGCCATCACCATCATCATCTATACTATTACTTAAATATGCATCATCACCTGAACCTGCATTGTAACTAGTAACACTGTAGGTGAAATCAACTGCTTTAGCACTCACGGTAGACAATTGGACATCAACAGTTCCAGTAATATTGGAACCACCGGTTTCAGTTGATGTAATAGTAGATGCACCATTCGTAAAGAAAATTGTCGGCTTTGCGTCATCATCACCAATTGTATAAGTATGTGTAAACGTACCCCCTGAGGCATTATTGCCAGCAGTAATATCAAATTTTACGGTTTCATCCGAACCTTCATAATAGGCATCGCTATTTATTACGATTGGGACTGCATATTCAGAACTGTAAGCAGGAATTGTTACACCTGTTACAGAACCTGTTGTACCATTAATTTTATAATCCCAAGGCGTGGTTGCGTCTGAATAAATCGTTGCCGTACCAGCCGAGCTTGTATGATTAGTAACATTTAAAGTGATTGGCAACGCTGAAGTAGTAAGGTTTCCTGCTCCATCAGTGACAAGTACTTTTATCGTTGGGGAAGTAACCGATTCGGCACCGGATACAGCGGTAACAGAACCATCAGAACTAAAAGCTAATTGAGGCGTAGGGTCATTATCACGAATGTTAACAGTATGAGTGGTATTAGCATAGGCATCATTATCTACCCTTAGATTAGAAACGTTTCCACCATCCAATGTGATAATTACCGTTTCAACGACACTATTATCGTTGTCGAGGCCTTCATCAAAAACATCGGCTTTCAAAGTAAATGTAATGTCTTGATTTTGGTCACCAACCGAGCCATCAAATACAACAGTTCCATTTTCTAAAGTGTGGTCTTGATACGTCCCACTAGGTTCAGCTGTCGAAGAAAGTGAGACCGTATAGGCTACAGAAGGATCAGAAAAACCAGAACCCGCATTCAGCTCAAGAGATACCGTTACGGTGCTATTGCTTGCTTCTTCATCAATATATTGTGATGCACTAGTGAAACGGACATAAGGTGCTAAATCTTCAGGATCATCATTAATGACAACTGATAAATCGTTGTTATCACCAAATATTAGGCCATCGTCTGAATCTGTTGTTGACAATGTTATCGTAAATGTTTCAGTATCAGGCTCGTCAACATTATCATCAACCATTGTAACAGCAACTTCGCGATAGTTCCAATAATTACCAGTATTTATTACGCTTTCATTAGCTTGTCCACCACCAATTTGTTCGCTGATAGTAACTGAACCAGAAGCAGATGAATAATCACTTGAGGTCGTTGTACCATCTGAAATTGCCCAGTTAATTACAAAACTATTCGTACCAACAGCATAAACAACGTTATCTGTAGGGTTTGCAATTGGAATGATAGCAAAGCTCAAACCATTTCCATCATCGTTTGTATTATGACCTTCATCAAAAGTTTGCGTTGAGGTTTGAGCAAACCCGTAATACGGTATTTTATCGTTGTCTTGGATTTTGTATGAGAACGCGTTTTTATCTGAATCCAAAGAACCAGATAATACATTTGAGATTTTAAAATTTATTGTTTCAGCTGTCCCTGTTGAGCCGCCCTCATAAATTTTATCATCAAATACAGGCAGTGTTATTGTATAGGTCATGTCACCAGCTGAGGTAGCAACAAGATTAATTTGCCAATATGGTGCGCTACCACTAGTAATTAATGACGCATTTAAATAACCACCCGTCACTGGATGAGTTGCGGTATTCGTAGAGGTCCAGGTTATTCCACTTGGATTCCAATCTCGATAATAACCGTTTCCAGAACTATTATCCTTCCAATTTGTTGTACTTACTACTGATGTATAATCAACATGCAATTGAAAGTTTAAACTAAATCCTGCAGAACCTTCATCAGTTACGCTAATCTGAATAGTTCCATCTGTAGCTTCGCTAACTGTTTTAAAATAGTTGCTACCATCTGGTTTAAAACCAAAAGTATCAGCCATGAGTGGCATTGAAAACAATACAAAAAGCACCAGAACTAAATATATTTTTTTAGAGAACATTTTTTATAAACTAATTCCTACAGCTACTAAACCATCCATCCAATTAAGCGTTTCTGGCTCAACGACAAATGCTTCTTTTATATCAGATCCAGGTGTTAAAATTTTAGCATACCTTATACCAACTCTGAGTGCGATCGACCCAAACTTAATCCCATAAGAAGATTCGAACATCGAGCCAACTGAAGAACCAATAATTCCAATACCTAATTTTATTTTTCCAGGTCCAACTGGAAAAGAAGTAATACCCATGGCGGTAATACCTTTTAACTCAGCAGTTTTGGGTGGCATTGAATCTTCAAAACCATAAGTACCTAACTCGGCACCAAACCTAAATCTCATGCCCATAACCTGCATTAGAAAAGGGGCTTCAATACTAGCCCTCAGGTTTATGCTAGAGTTCCAGGTCATTAAAGATTCATTAACAAATCGTGGAGAAGAACCAGATATATCGATACTCCAACCCATGCTTTCAGCTTGATCTGCTAAGTCTACATCTTCACTGTCAAAATCGTCTTCATATTCTTCCTCATCATCTTCATATTCTTCCTCATCATCTTCATATTCTTCCCCATCATCTTCATATTCTTCCCCATCATCTTCATATTCTTCCTCATCATCTTCATATTCTTCGTAATCGTCTTCATATTCTTCCTCATCGTCACCCCAAAACATTTCACCCTCATCATCTACATCTTGTCCATAGACTACTTGAGCAGGCACTGCAAAAAAACCAAACAGTAAAAGCCATAGCAAAATATTTGCAAAACGTATTTGTTTTAACTTCATAATATTTAAAAGTTAACCCCTAGAGCCATGACACCGTCCATCCAACCTAGATGACCTAACGATTTATCTTTATCATCAATTGCACTCATTAATTCAGTAGACCTTAAACCAACTCTCAAGTCCAGAGAGCCTAATGCAATTCCATATGTAGCTTCAAAAATGAAACCCATTGACTTTCCAAAAAACCCTGTGCCCATTTTTATTTTACCAGGCCCAGCTGGAATCGATGCTAATAGAACACCTGAAACACCTTTTAACTCAGCACCTCTTGGAGTTAAATCAGCAAAACCAAAAGTACCAACTTCAGCCCCAATACGAAATCTTAAACCTAAAACCTTGAGCATATAAGGAGCTTCAATACTTACTTTGCCTTGCATACTAGGTTCCCAAGAAGACTCATTCAGTCCATATTCTTTCCATAAAGTGTAGTTTACTAATCTAGCGGCTGAACCAGATATATCAACACTCCAGCCTGACCTAGTCACTTCTTTCGAGCTTACGTTCAAATCTTCTTCAAATTCATCTTCCTCATCGATATTTGTATTATCTTCATAATATTCCTCATCATCGTAATCACCTTCCTCTTCATCTTCATAATATTCATCATCATCAAGGAATTCTTCTTCGTCTGCAAACTCATCTTCCTCTGATTCGATATCTTCATCGTCACTCCAGAATATTTCTCCTTCTTCATCTGGATCTTGAGCCTGAATAGAGCTGGAAGGTAATACGACAATTAAAAACAGTACTGCAATAATCAGTCTCGAAGACACTACTTTAAGAAGAGTAATTATATTTGTAATATTCATTTTTATTTTTATTTGTGTTGAATCTGCAACCTTGACAAAGGTTAATAGCGAAAATTTCCCTACCTCTAGAGTACAGCTTCTAACTTGAATATATAATACATAAGAAAACAAGGCAAATTTAAAATGCCTAAATATTTAGATTTTAAATCACTTAAAAGTTCAACTTTCAATTGATTATAAGAAACAAAATCAAGAAAGCAATTTAATAAAAAACTTATTTTAACAGATTTTAAAAAATTTAATTATTTAACTTTTCAATTAATGATGACAGTTGTTTATCCGTCCAGTTAGTTATTTGTGGATTAGTTTTTATCTCAATTAAGGCTCTATCAACAATTTGATCGTTAGTTTTTATTCCAAGTTTTTTAAAACAATGATTTAAAGCAGTTTTTCCTGAAAACTTATCAATAACAAAAGTGTTTTCTCTATTGATCTTATTTGGACGAATTGATTCGTAGGTTGAAGGGTTTTTTAGTACGGAAGCAACATGCAAACCACCGTTGTGAGTAAATGCATTTTTGCCAGTTATTGGCATTATGTCATTACTACTAATGTTTGTAATGTTTTTAACATATTGAGATATTTCGTTTAACAGCTTAAAGTTCCAATCATTTTTTACTTTCAGCAATTCATCCAAAGACATTGTAACCTCACTAAAGGAGCTAATACCACACCTTTCCCCTAAACCATTTATAGAAACATCCACACACGTAGCACCAGATTGGATAGCTTGTAAAGTATTTGCTGTAGCTAAACCAAAATCATTATGAAAGTGAGCGTGAATTGGAATATTCAGTTTTTTAACAAAAAAACTGAATATCTGTGAAACTTTTTCCGGATATAATATTCCAACAGTATCTGCTATGCTAAATCTATCCACACCAGCCTTTTCAGCAACTTGAGCAACATTTAACAAAAATTGTCTATCTGTCCTTGATGCATCCTCAGCAGTAAAACGAACTTTTAAACCGTTGTCCTTTGCATATTCAATGCCCTCTTTTATCATTGCTAAACATTTTTTCTCATCAATTTTATATTTATCAAATAAATAATTTTGAGATGTCCCAAAAAAAATACCAACCCATGACATTTTAAGATCTAACGCATTTTCAATATCTTCTCTTTTCAACCTGCAATGAACAATAGCTTTAGCATTTATAGAAAGCTTATTTATTTCTTCAATAGACTTATAAATATCAGCGGAAACCGCAGGATGACCAACTTCAATAAAATCAACGCCAAAGGCGTCTAACATTTTAACAATCTCAAGTTTTTGGGGTACCGTAAAAGAAACACCCGGAGTCTGTTCACCTTCCCTTAAAGTTGAATCTAAAATTTGTATGTTTTTTTTAAGCACTAAAATTTTATAAAACTCATGATTATAAAAAAAGAATAATTGAGATGCCCGGGCAATATAAAACTAAAAATCAATTTGTTCAAAAATCAAATTTTCTTAAAATATTTTCTACTTTCATTAATGACATGTGGTGCTAACAATATTGTTGCTATCATCGTCGGAATTACCATCAGAGCAAAAGCACTATCCATAAAGTTTATTGCGATGTCTATTGAAATTGTTGACGCAACAATAATCATTGCTACATAAAATAGATTATAGGCTTGCTTCCATTTTGTTCCGAACAAATAAGATGTACATTTCCTGCCGTAATAAGAGTAACCAAACATTGTTGATAAAGAAAAGGTAACCACTGCAATCATTATAAGGATTTTTCCAAAAAGACCAAGTTGATTTTCAAAAGCAGCAACAGTCATAGAAACTCCATTTAAATCCTGAGTATAAACTCCGCTTAATAAAATAACCACTGCAGTAATTGAGCATACGATTATCGTATCAATTAATGGTCCAAGCATTGCGACTAAACCTTCCCGAACTGGTTCTTTTGTTTTTGCTGCACCATGTGCCATGGTTTCCGTGCCAGAACCAGCCTCATTTGAAAATAAGCCTCTACGAACGCCTATACTTATCATAGAGCCTATAGCTCCTCCAGCTACAGCATTACCACTAAAAGCATCGGTCACTATAAGAGAAAATATTCCTGGAACTAGTTGGAAATTTTTGCTAATAACAATGATAGCAGCAATTAAATAAATACCTACCATTACCGGCACCATGCGTGAAGCCACTAATGCAATTCTTTTTATACCTCCAAAGATAACAACAGAAACTATAGTTGCTACTATGAATCCAGTAACCAAGTCTCCGAAAAAAATATTATTTTGAAAAATGCCTGTAGAATTATATAAATACTCTCTTACAATCTGAGAAAGTTGGTTTGCTTGAAAAAATATTGTACAACCAATCATTCCTGAGAGACTAAACATTATAGCTAAGGGCTTATAATTTTTACCCAAACCTTGTTCGATATAATACATCACGCCACCTTGGACCTCCCCTTTATCATCAACACCTCGATACATTATTGAAAGCGTGCAAGAGAAAAATTTTGTGCTCATACCTAGAACTGCAGTGCACCACATCCAAAAAATAGAACCCGGGCCACCAGTGTGAATGGCAACAGCAACACCAGCAATGTTTCCCATTCCAACAGTACTTGATAACGCACTAGATAAAGCCTGAAAATGAGTAATTTGGCCGGGATCATCTTCAGAATCATACTTCCCACGTAATATGTCTAAAGCGTGGGAAAGATACCTGAATGGAGTCAACTTTGAAATAATACTAAAATAAATCCCCCCTCCTAATAATAATAATACTAGAGGGGTGCCCCATAAAGCATTAGCGGCAGAAGCCATAAAATTATTTATAATGTCATATAAATTCATTCTCGAACCTATTTTTTTATTGCTTCATTATCATCAAATTAGATTGTTATTACAAGCAAATTTATGTTACAGAAGTTAGATAAATACTTATACTCTCAATTTTTTAGTATTCTCGGAATATCTCTAATGGGTTTCTTAGCTATTTTTCTAGTTGTAGACCTTATTGAAAACTTAGACCGTTTCATTGATAATGGCGTTCCAACAAAAATAATAATTAACTATTATATTTATACCATACCCTGGTTTATCAGCATTGCTCTTCCGATGTCTATGCTTATATCTACTGTTTTTGGTGTTGGAATGATTGTAAAACGGAACGAGTGGACTGCGATGAAATCGTCTGGCATAAGTCTATATAGACTCGCAACTCCATTATTAATTGCGGGAATTTCAATAAGCATACTTTCATTTGTTTTAGATAATAAACTAGTCTCATGGGGGAATAAACAACGATACACAATAGATCGTGATTATGTAAAGAAGAAATCAAGACATAAAGTAAAGAGCACTCTCAAAAATATTTTTTTACAGAAAGATATGACTATTCACATTGGAATTGAAAAATACAATGTGAAAACAATGACAGGTAATATTCTAACTTGGGTTGATCTTGGATCAGATATAATTAAACAAAGAATTGATGCAAAAAAAATTAAATTTGATAAAAAGACTGAATTTTGGACACTATCAAACTATTCAATAAGAGGTTTTGAAAATGGAATCGAAAGCAATGTCAATTTTTCTGAAAAGGATACATTAATTGACCTCGGTTTTAGTCCAGAAGATATTAATAAACAAGCCCGCTCACCTGATGAATTAGATTACTATGAATTAACTTCCAGGATTAACGATTTAAAAGACAATGGTGTTAAAACCTTAAAATGGGAAGTTACTAGATATTTAAAGGTCTCCTTTGCGCTCACAAACTTTATCGTTGTACTATGTGGAATTCCGCTCGTTGTTTTTAGAGAAAAAAATGGTCTATCTTTTGGAATAGGGATGAGTGTTTTTGTAATATTTGGTTATTATGCTTTTATAAAATTTGGTCAATCGATGGGATTTAAAGGACAATTAGAACCACTATTGTCAGCTTGGTTAGGTAATATTATTTTTTTAATTGGCGGTATTATTCTACTATTGAAGGCAAGGAAGTAGAGTTAACAGAAGATTCTTTTCCCTTTTTAGATTTTTTTTTCTTTAATCTATTGAAAAACCCTCTTAGGCCTTTATCAGAATTACTTTTTTCTTTATCTGTCTTCCACCCTCCAAAAGAAGTAAGCGTAATTCCAGTAGAAAGATTAAACCCTTTCATTGTATGGAGCCATGTACCATTTCGAAAGGCAAAACCAAAATCCCATATCAATGGACCTTTCCTATATCCAAAACCCATCGATAATTCTTTTAAATCTGCACCAGCCCAAGAATACCCAATTCTTAGAGGAAATGATTCCATTTTTGTCCATTCAAGACCAACAGACCATCTCCATTTAGCCCTAGCGTAGTATTTATCTTGAAAACCTGCAACTAAATCAGACGCTACTATATAAGTGGGCATTTTTTTTGAAAATCCAAATCTAAACAATGCTGGGTAACGAGTTTCAAATATTCTAGGATC
>Ga0115551_1001490_pt1 | contig 14879 bp, 10 predicted proteins | sample COGITO_mtgs_1103_FD_87179 | JGI IMG/M metagenome (GOLD analysis project Ga0115551, IMG submission 87179) | Pelagic marine microbial communities from North Sea - COGITO_mtgs_110321 | ecosystem: Environmental > Aquatic > Marine > Epipelagic | place: Germany:Helgoland, sampling site Kabeltonne... | reverse complement strand
GGGGGCGAAGCGCTTGAGGTACTTCCACACGTTCGACGGCTTGGTGCCCTTCTTGTAGTCCGGCGGGTCGAGATACTCCCTCGCGGGAGTCTCGCCGCCCTCCGCCGGGTTCATCGCCTCGTCCCCCATCGTTGGAAGTGTGGGGGTGAGGTTGGGCAAACGTTAACTTGAGTCGTGGTTCGGATAGGCCAACGGTCGTATGCATGTCAGTCTGAGCGAATTACATGGAGTTTACTGTATTTAGAGTTTAAAATTCATACGTGTTACATGCTGCATGTATCGCTCGATTGGCGTATTTCAAGCGCGATTGCGATTACCTGCCCTGCGACCGAATTCCTATTTTGGCGCTCGAACATCACGGTTGTCAACTCCAGTACCTCTCGCCGCTATGCTGTCGGTGGAGGTCCCGGTCGACTCAGCCGGGTTCACCCGCGCCGACGACAGCTCCATGTCGACCTCCGCGGCCGGCGAGGACCCGGGCAACCCGCTCGTGGCCACCCCGACGCACGAGCGCCGGCTCGTCAGGTCCGATTCCGCAAAGGTACCGATAGAATTGGAGGATGCGCTCAGGCTGCAGAACTTGGGCCGGCTGATGCACAGGCTGCACCACAGGGACGTCGCGAACTCTCCTCAGAGACGCGCGATGGTGGAGCAGTACCGACGGGACACCGTCATGGGAACCGGCGTCGCCGAGCGAAAGGTGCTCGGGATGGCGTCCAAAGACAAGATCGACGAAATCATCGCATCCGGCCGGTACTACGAAGAGGCGTTCGGGCGGGACTCCAAGCACTACCCAGCCACGGGCCTGAGGCGAACGGCGACGTACGGCAAGGTGGGCGCGTTAGGCCTCGGCTCCAGCGACAGGGCCAACGGCATCGGCGTCGACTACACCGACGGCGCGCTCGCGTTCAAGGCCAAGGACCACAGGCCGATCGCCAAGCTGGGCGTGACGACGAAAACCAAACCCGCGGAGCACTCGCGGCTGTGCGAGCTCGTGGCACCCGAGGCGCCGCCGCTGCCCCAGGACCGCGGCTGGTCCATCATGGGGAAGAACGGACGGCGCGGGGGCGGGACCGTGGGTGGGTTCGGGGACGGCGTGACGGCGCTGCCTGGGCCGGAGCCGTCTCCGTCGAGCGACACGCCGGGGATTGACACCCGGATACGGCCCGATGACAGGCGAGACTCCGCGTACCTACGCTCGGAGACCGTCACGCCGACTTCTAACCCGGGTCCTTCGTTCAGTCCGAGCGGTGTTAAAGGGGATAGGGACGGGGACGGGGATGAAAAGTCGGCACCCGCGGGGACGCCGCCGGGGACGGAGCCCGGGTCGGTGTTGGCGACGCTGTACGGCGCCGGGGAGTCGGTGCGGGGGCTGAGTTTGGCGGAGCGTAAGGCGCTGTTCGAGGTTGGGGTGCAGGAGCACGTGTCCGCGCTGACGGAGTTGCTGTTCCCGGAGGAGGACGGGGTGAGCCCGACGGTTAACATCGACGTCTCAGTGTAGCGCCCGGCGGCTTTGTGTAAACGATCACGAGTTGTCAAATCAAATCATCACCAAATATCGCCACAGTCGTTGGACGCGCCGATGCCCGCGGCACGCGCCTCGTCGCGGGGAACTTCCCGGGCGGGCGCCGCCCTGGAAAAGGCGCTGGACGACAGGCTCGCCGACGCCGCGCTTCGATGGGGGTCGTGCTGCGATAAGGGCGCGTGGCGGGTCCACGTAGCTGAGCACGGCGACACCGCCAGGCAGCTCGAGATCCTGGCCGAGCGTTCCGTGGAGGTGGTGTCCAGGAAAGGACACCCCGCGCGGGGCGGACCCGCGAGGGCGAGGTTAAAGAGCGCGTTGGCCAATTCCCAGTCCGCCCAGGCGACCGCCTGCCTCGTGGGATCGTCCAATAAGGCTGCCGCCTCCGTCGCGTGCCACTCGCTAAATCGTATCACCGCCCTCTTGAGCGCATCGGAGAACAGCACGATACTGAGGGCGTGCGCTTCAGATCTCATCGTACCCCTGATATGGAAGGCGTGCAAGGACTACCGCGATGATACTAAGGCGGCACTCGCGGCGGCCACGGCGCTCTGGCGCCTCCTGGGCACACCCACGTTCTCCCAACCCACCCCGCCCCCGACAGTCGTCACAACGAAAACAGCGGCGGAGAGGGAGACCTTCGAGCTCGTCGCCAAGACCCTGGACGCGACGACAGCGAACGACGTCACCTTCAGCTCCTCCGACCACGTGGCGATGTTTCCCGAACTTCTCAGGAGCATGGTGTGCGATCGTCTGATCAACAACGCGAAGCGGGGAGAACGCAAGGGGGCGTCCAACGCCCCGCTAGCCATCGTCGCCGCGGCGTTGGCGCCCCACCCGCGGCTGTGGATAGAAGCGTTCAAGGATACGAGACGTCACTCGTACACCTGCCAGAAATTCGCGCAGCGGCTCATGGAAGTCGCGACGATCGATGAGGGCGCGATGACGACCCTCGGCTCGGAGGCGGCGCTCGAAGCCGCGGCGATGCTCACGCGCGACGTGCCCGCCTTTCGTGAACAGCTGCTCGATTTTCGTAACAACATCGACGCGGCCCTTGGGGCGCACCTTTGCGGAACCAGGGAAAGGCCGGCTGAAGTCGCCGCGCTCCATCTACTGACGGCGATGGCGACGACGTTATCGCCACAGGTGCTTGAATCGTCTACGTCTGACTCTGACTCTGACTCTGACTCTTCGTTACGCGTGCGCCCCCAGCGTTACATGTACGACTCCGACTCTGACTCTGACGTGGAGAGGATTCCCGTGATCAGCTTCGAGTGGTCGGCGATTTTTAAAGCCGTGGTGAAGCGTGCCGATGAGTTCCCGTCGGTGATCCAATCGAGGCTTGAAAACAAGTCCGACGAGGCGAAGGAGGCTGTGCCCGCCGCGGCGATCACCGTCGTCGCCGAGCTTTTGACCGTCGCACCCTGGAAATTGGGGGAGCAGGGGGGAGCAGGTTCATTTACATCTTTTGGCGTATCTTCTGGATGGGGCGAAGCGTTGATGGGATTGAACATCGATAAGACACTCGAGGCGTGCTTGATGACACTGTCAAAGGGCGTGCAGAACGCCACAGGTAGCGGCAGGGCAATGAGCAGCATGTTCAGGCGAGGAGAAGCAGTCACGGCGTCGGTGATTGATTGTATCCGCGCCACTGAACGACTGGTGACGCATCTAAAGGCTGACATGTTTGATGAGATCCTTCGTCGGGATTCAAGTTTTGGGAATCGAAAGCCACCCTTGCGATCGCCTAATAAATTGCACTGGGATGAGTTGCTGGAATATGCCATGAACATACTCATGATCAATGGACCGAAATACACCGGGGTTGTCAAAGAGGACGGTACTGTTGACTACATTTACATCCCTGCTTCTTCCGGTCCGCCTTACGTTGGTCCAGATTGGCAGCGTGTCGTGGATCAGTTTGGCGAGTTTGACGAGCATGGCCCCGTGGGTGATAATATATTTCAGAACCCAGAATTGATCGCGACGGCTGGACAAGGATTTCTCGACTGGATGGCTGAAAGTATGGCGACGGCGGCGGGGAATTTGCTCTGCACCGCGTTTTTTCAGAACATTTCGAGGTTGAGCTTTGAGACACCAACATCAGGCTTGATCGATTGGAATGGTCGCCTGTTTGGCGGAACGAACATGGAACGTGGTTTGCACTTTGCGCTATCCATGGACTGGCCGTGGGGGTATCACAAGGGAAAGAAAGGATACGGGCTGGACACGTTGCGGACTGGACTGGTTAGCATTCCGTTAGCGCTTCTTGCCACTCTCGTTAGTCCGTTCATCGTGAACGAAAAATGGAATGGCAAGGATTTTATACCCCAGCTGCATGATGAAAAGCTGTTGCATGCAGAACAGATCTTGAATTTCACGATTCCTCAGATGGTGAAAACAAGGATGAATAAATTGCCGGACACTGAAGTTGACTGTATATATATATACCCAGCGAACGACAAAGACATCGACGCACCGCTAATTCCATGGTCTCTGTACGGGTCGGAACTCATGGTTGCGACGCTTCGTACCTTCGTGATGCTGTTCAGCGTGTATCGAGAAGCTCCCAAGGTCAATGATCCCGTGGAGACTCGATCTCTCAGAGAAGCCCTTGATATGTTGGCATCAGAAGACGGAGGCCTTGGCGACGAGGGCAGATGTTGGGCCATCAAGGCGTTGAATATACACGTCAACAGGTACGGTGAGAAGGATATCGCGCCCGTCACTGACAAGGAATACGTTAAAGGTCCGAGGTCTCGCATCGCCGACGCACTTTTCGCGGCGCTCCCTGAACCTTTCCGGCAAGCCGGCGGCGGCGACAACCTGAGCTTCGACCTTGACGCCGCGATGACATCCTCGCCCGTCGCTCCCCCGGACGTGTGCTTCTGCCTGGCCGACGGCTGGAGGCAGTGCGCGCACTCGGTGATTCTCTCGGCGAGGTGCCCCGTGCTCAAGCGGAAAATTGAGGATGCGATTCCGGACGAGCGCGATTCCACCGGCGTCCACGCGATCAAGATGGGCGCGCAGGTGACCGTCGAGGGTTTCCGCCGCGCCCTGGCGTGGATCTACTCCTCACGGGTCACCGGACCGGTCCCCAAGGAGCTCGTGAGCAAGCTAGAACTGCCCGAGCTTCGAGCGCGAGCGTTTCCGGGAATTGGATGCGTCGCGAGCTCGCTCGTCGCCGACTTGGAACCCGTGATGAAGAAAGCTCCATGGACCACGGACCTCAAGATCTGTGCCAGTGCCAGTGTTGACGACGACGGGTCCGACGCACCACCCGCGTGGGTCGATGCGCACAGGGTGATATTATGCGCCAGGTCGGAGTACTGCCGAGCGGCGCTGTCGGTGCGGCACGGTTTTGTCGAATCCGGGGAGCGGAGGGCGTCGCTTACCCTCCCCGTCACCACTGCACAGGCGCTCGATATGCTTCTGCGTGTGGTGTACCTCGGTGAGATTCCAGCGGTGCCCAAACCGGTTCCCCAGGGCGTGGAGGACAAGGGTTGGGCTCACGCTTTAGTCGAGCTCGGATCGTGCCTCGAGTACATCGGCCTCCCGGCCGAGGCTGCGCGGTGCACCCCGCGGCTACAACGCGCGCTCGCGGACTGGGACGTCTCGGGGGAGCCAGGCGGGTCGGGAGATGAGGCGAGGATGCGATCGGTGTCGGCGGATGGCGCGATCAAGGCGCTCGCCGCCGCCGCCGAGCTGCGGCGATGGGACGACGTGGACGCGCTCGCCGGGACGCTCTCCGGGGCGTACGCGGAGGTCAGCGGCAAGGCGGAGTTCGAGGCTTTACACCCGGAACTGAAGGAGGCGATGCGACGGGCGCACGTGGACGCGCGTCACGCGGGTGTGGTCTATAGAGGGTGATAGGAGTAGCACTAGCGCGTTGTTGATTATTTCATCAGAGTTGGGAAAGTTGAGCTGAGTGACCGCGAGGCGCATTGGGCCATCACGCGCGAGAGATGGTGTCGGCGAGGCGTCTGGCGTCGTTCGCCGCGCGTAGGGCGTTCGCGTCCGCCCCTAGGGTCCCCGGACCGGGCACGCCCCCTCCCCCCGGCGGGTTCAAGCAGCCCCCGGTCCCGGAGAGCCTGCGGGGCGTCCACCGGATCATCGCGGTCGCGTCGGGCAAGGGCGGCGTCGGCAAGTCCACGACCGCGGTGAACCTCGCGTGCGCCACCGCGCGCGCGCTGAATCTGCGCGTGGGTTTACTGGACGCCGACGTCTTCGGTCCGTCGGTGCCGATCCTGATGAACCTGGCGGACGCCGGCATGCCCGCGATCGACGAGCGGAAGAGGATGCTCCCGCTGGAGAACTACGGCGTGAAGTGCATGTCGATGGGGTTCCTCATCCCGGAGGAACGTGCGGCGGTGTGGCGCGGGCCGATGGTGATGGGCGCGCTCGGGAAGATGGTGCGGGACACCGCGTGGGCGCCCCTGGACGTCCTCTTCGTGGACATGCCCCCGGGCACGGGCGACGCGCAGATCAGCATCTCGCAACAGATCCCCCTCACCGGCGCAGTCATCGTCTCCACGCCGCAGGAGATCGCGCTCGCGGACGTGCGCAGGGGAGTGAACATGTACACCAAGGTGGCCGCGCCGATCCTCGGGTTCGTGGAGAACATGGCGCACTTTGTGGACGCCAACGGCGAGAAGGTGTACGTCTTCGGCGAGGGCGGCGTGAGACGGACGGCGGCGGAGCAAGGGGTGGAGCTGCTCGGGGAGGTGCCGCTCGATCCGAGCATAGGGACCAGCTCGGACGCGGGACGGCCCGTCGCGGTGTCGCAACCCGACGGGATCGCGGGGAAGCTGTACGAGGCGATGGCGCGGCGGCTCATCGAGAAGACACAGCCCTTCCCCGAGCCGTCGTAGCCAAACAAACGGGGTGTAAAAAAGAATAGTTTTGGTAATCACAAGAGGCGCATCGCATCACAAGAGGCGCGACGTCGTCGACTCGTCTACAGTTCGTCCGCGTCGAAATCCCCGAGAGGTTCGAAGTACCCCGCGGGTGCCGCGCTCCTCCGTCCCATGAGCTCGTTGATCTTGTCCCAGACGCCGTTGACGCACTGCTTCACCTCCATGGGCACGTACTGTCCGAGGTCGTACTGGTTATACGCCCAGTAGCCCGCGCCTCCGATGGCGACGATGAAGAACGTCCACAGGAAAAAGGCGAGCACCCCGTGCCCACGGTGCTTACCCTTCCCGTCGTCTGTGCCGTCCACGCGGTACCTGTCGCGGCCCAGCGCGCCGGTCTCGTCCACGCAGGAGCTTCCGGCGATGATTCTCATGTTCGTCGCGGAAATCTCGCGGCCCTCCATTGCGGGGCACTCCCTGACGAAATCGACCGTCTTCATGCGCTCGCACACCGCGAGGGGATTCGGCCTCTCCCAGCCGAACTCGCACTCGGTGTCGTACTGCTCGCTGCACTCGCACGCCTTCGTCACCGGCTCCGGCCTGACGTAATCCGCCCTGTTGAGGCAGGCGCTGGTCGGGTCGCGCATCCGCCGGGTGAACGTGGCGTTTCGGCCTAGGATGCACTTGTCGGGGTTAGGTGACGTCGCCGCCCACTGCTCGTAGTCCTTGGGCTCGCACCTCGGCGGGGACCACACGTAATTCACGTCCTTCTGCAGGAGGCTGTTGAAGTCGATGGTGAACATGACGCCGTCGGCGTCGCCGTCGGCGGTGCCGTCGTCGACGGACCCGCGAACGATGAAGACGTCCCCTTTGCCGCCCGGATCGGATCGTATGTTGTGAATGGAGATTGTCTGGGAGAGCTGCAGGTCCTCCCAGCACCGGCCGAGGTCGCGGCTGAACTGGATCTTGTTCGTGGTGCCCAGCGAGGACATCTTTCCGATGACGATGAGCCCGCCGTTGTTGCCAAACTCGTAGATGTGCGGTCCCTTGACGATCTCCTCCCAGGTGACGCCCGCGTCGCGGGAGAGGTAGGTGTTCACGGAGGTGGGATCGAAGGCTAGGGACTTGCCGACGTTGCCGGTGGCCAGGATCACGCCCGGCGCGCTCTCGTGCGTGTACACCGAGCCCAGTCGGGTCTTCCACGAGCCTCGCATCCAGTGCGTCTCGCCGTGGAGGTGGAGCTCGCACGAGTCGGGGCCCTCCTGGCAGTTGATCCTCTTGCCGTCGGCGCCGAGCAGCGGCGGCGTGATGCCCTGCCACACGCCCCCCGCGTTGTAGGTGATGCGGGTCTTGACCGAGTCCATGGTCATGGCGTGGCCGATGACCTGGTTGGCGAGGTAGACGCCGGGGATAGCCGCGACGTTGGTGAAATCCGCGGAGCCGCCGATGCGGATGTTGTCCCTCATGTTGAGCGAGAAGAACTGCATGTTGACATCCGCGCTGTACAGGTTACCGAGGAACCCGACGTTTCGCGCGGGTGAGATCTCGGTGTGATCGACGGAGAGAAAGTCGGGCCCGGGCTCCGACTTGTTCCAGTCGTAAACCGTGTACCCTTGCTGACCGAGCGAGGAGGGCACGCAAGCCTGCGTGAACGTCTTCCCGGCGTCGGTACTGATCTGGAGGACGATGTCGGTGTCCTCTTCCATCTCCGCCCGCGCCTCCGCGTCGCTGGTGGCGTGGTACACGAGGCAATCGCGAAGCTGCGCGACGTACACGTCGCCGTTCAAAACCTCAAACGAGTTCCCGCACATCACCCTGCGCTGGTGCGCCGTCTTGAACAGGTCGGTGCTGTACACGAAGTGGACGTTGTAGTCCCACGGCGAGTAGTACCCGTCCTTCATGTCGTCCTCGCTCTCGTACACCGTGGCCATGATCCCGGGCATGCCGTCGTCCATGTCCCCGGGGACGGGCGGCGCGAAATCAAAATCGACGAAACCCCACACGCGATCCCCCGCCGTCTCGGTCAGGTTCTGCCAGCTCTTGCCAAAATCCGCGGAGTACATCAGGTCGAGGGCGAGGTACTCGGAGTCCGGTTCGAGGTCTCGCTCCACGAGCACCAGGAGGTGATCCGGGAGCTTGGGGTGCATCTTGAAGAGCGAGTAGACGAAGCCGACGCCGTTGGTGGGATCGGCGAAGCAGTTCGCGGGGTCCGCGCCCACGACACCGCATGGCTGGATCCAGTTGGCGCCGAGGTCTTTGGACCCCCAGTGCTCGCCTTCGAAGCCCTGTACGATGACGTTCGCGTGCGGGTCGTCCTCGCTGGAGGTGACTAGCGTGAGGACCTTGTCGGAGGATTTGGGTGTCTTGGACATGAGATTCGGCGTCTCGTCGAGCCACGACTTGCCGTTGTTCTTGCTCGAGTAGAGCTTGCCACCCTCGGTCGTGGCGAAGAGCATGGACTGATCGCTCGTCACGATCCAGTCGAGGCTGTCCTGAATGGTCGGCATGGTTTGCTGGATCGGGAGAGCGGGAGGAGGATCGACGTCAGCGACAAGAATTTTGCCAGGAAAAACCAAAAGAATAATGCTCGGGGAGAGGTTCGGGCGACGCACCGCCGGGGTCACGGGCGCGAGGCCGACGGGGGCGGGGCATGCCGGCTGCGCGGCGACTGCATAGATCGCCGCCGTGAGGAGAGCGACGCGCGCGGCGAGCGCGACCTTCATGATCGCGGGCGCCGGTGTCCGATGGAGTGTCTCCTCGAAAGGGCGGGAGACGCGTCTCTCGTGGATCGCGAGATTATTTTCTTTTTGAACGTCGAGGGCTGGTCAAACGGCGCCACAAGAAGGGAAGAGAGGCACGACGACACCAGGCGAGATGGCGGCCAACGAGCAGTCCGAGGCTATGAAGCAGTTCAAGGAACTTCAGGTGAGGCCCCGAACCACGCGTTCGCGCCGGTTTTTCCCAAACCCGCGCGGATCCCCGGGCACTTCCCCGCCCCGTCCCTTGCTTGCTTGATGAGCCCCCGAGATCTCTGTTTTCCCATCGGCGCCGCTTCCCCGACCGTCCCCGCTGACCACCACCGTATCCCGTTCAAAAACCCGCAGTCGAAGTTCGTGGAGACCACCCAGAGGTCCAAGGGGCTCGCGCAGAACGTGCTGCAGCGCAAGAAGGACATCCACATGGCCGCGCTCACGGGCGCCGAGCTCTCCTCGCTGCCCGACGACATCCCGTGCTACAAGCCGGTGGGTCGATCGTTCGTGCGCGAGCCCAAGCCGACGATCATGAGCGCGCTCGAGGAGCAGGTCAAGACGGCGAGCGAGGAGATCGAGAAGACGGAGGGGCAGAAGGAGCACATGCAGAAGGTTCTGAACGAGACGGAGACCAACATCAAGGAACTGCTCCAGGGCAACGAGGCGCTCTCCAGGGAACTCCTCAAGGCTGGGTACATGCAGTGAGCGGGAGCGTCGGGGGTTACGGTCCGGGGTCGCGCGTGCTAGACGCGCGAGGAGGGATCGGCGTAGCCATAGGTCATGTGAATCGTAGTTTCATTCCGGTAACAAGCGCACACTCATCGCCGCCGTCGGGTGGAATCATTCATCACTCGGAGAACAGCAAAATTCCGATCGCGCAATTTTCTGTTGGCAAACTTTTTGAAAGTTACAGAATGGGAATTTTTCAAAGCGCACACGTGGATTGCAATCTTTTTTGCATGAAGTCTAGTCAGCGTAAAAAAGCCATCAAAATTCGGCACATTCCCGCCTGCTGCTGCACGTGTTTCCCAGTAAAAAACCAACGGAGGAGCTCGTGGAGGATGAGTCCGGCTTGGCACACTGGGCACACTGGGCACACCTGGGACCCCGGTCGGTCGACAATCGCGTTAAAAAAGATGAGTACCAGACGATGCGGACGACGCGGTGATCATTAATATGAGTGTATTGAAGTGACTTGCTAGCTAAAGCGCCGCACACAGACTGATGGTATATTATCGTCAACTTCATTCCCTTCCCAAACCCGAGAGCTCGCATCTATCAACTTGATAGATTTAAGCGGAGGGCTGGTAGACGTAGCCAGGGTCGGTCTCCACCTGCTCGTCGAGGGCGTTGAGCTCCTCCTGGGTGAACCAGCCAGCCTTGCCCGCGACCATGCGGACGGGGCCGAGAGCGGCGATGAGGATGGGGAAGAGCATGGCCGCGGGGGATCCCTTAATCCACCACATCACCGCGAGGCAGGCAATCTGCATGATGGTGAACTTCTTGAGGGTGGGGAGAGCCACCGACTTGGTGAGGGGGGAGGAGGAGGGCATCTTGGCGGGGTCGGTGATGAGGGTCATGCCGACGCGCTCAAGGAACTCGTTGCCGCGCATAGCCGCGAGTCCGAGGTAGAAGAAGATACCGGAGAGCACGCACATGGGGATCTGGCCGAGGATGTCCTTGAGGAAGAGGATGGAGGCACCGATGAGGAGGTTGAGGACGAGGGGAGTCCAGCGGGTCTCGGTGACGCCGGTGACCTCCTCGCGGCCGGTGGCGGGGTCCTGCTTCACGTCAGTGAGGGACTTGACGTGGGTGAGGGAGTGCACGGTGGACGCGCAGATCCAGGGGAGACCGCAGATGGACGTGACCGCGGTGATGAGGGAGAGCCAGAACATGTCGAGGTGGTAAGCGCCGGGCTTCTTGAGACCCTTGGAGGCGTTCACGAGACGGGTGGTGATGTTCTGGTCCATGTACAGGAGGATCGCGCACGCGGGGGCGGGCGCGAGAGCCGCGAGCTTCACCCAGTTGGGGACGGCCATGATGTCAGTCACCCAGGGGCGCGCGACGGAGGGCGCGAGGGAGGCGGGGAGGGACAGGGCCTCGAAGGTGAAGCCGTAGTTGCCCGCGATCCACGCGGCGAAGACGCAGCCGATGCCGATGGCGAAGGTGGGCGCGAAGTCACCGATGAGGTTGCGGATGCCCTCGGGGCCGTAGGGGGAGCGCTTGAAGTTGGAGATGGCGAGCGCGGAGCCGAGGGTGACGAGCGCGGTGAGCGCGGAGCCCATGGCGAGGGTGGAGGAGATGGAGGGGTTGAAGAACATCATGATGATCTTCTTGGCGGACTCGACGCAGAAGATGCACGCGACGAGGGCGGCGAAGGTCTCGTCGGTGAACTTGGTGAAGAAGCGGACGAGGTTGGAGGAGGAGGTGATCGCGACGCCCATGAGGATGATGGAGGTCCAGATGCCGATCCACGCGTAGGTGCCGAAGAAGGGGAGGCCGTACTGGGTGCAGGTGGTGTAGAGGATCGCGGTGTAGGTCACGACGGAACCGGTGGACGCGAGGATGGACATGGGCTGACCGCACAGCACCGAGTACATGACGCCACCGATGGCGGTCGCGAGGATCACCTCGGTCGCGCCGAGCATGCCGGCGGTGGCGGAGGTGAGCACGGCACCGAAGGCGACGGCGGGCGCGAGGGCCGCGAAGAAGAGGAAGAAGATGGAAGCCTGGGGAGAGAAGGGAGGAGGCACGGGTTAGAAACTGTTTTCAAAAACTCAAAAACCGTCCTCTGGATAACAAGGGTGAAGGGCGCGATCGGGAACGGAGACCGCGGGGTGGGCCCGGGGGACGGGGCTCGGCCCCGCGCCTCGCCCGTGGCTTCACCGCACGACGACACGCGTAGGGAATCCGATTGTCGCCGAACCGAACGTGCGGGGTCGGGCGCGCGCGCGCGACCGCGGTTTCACGCGCGCGCCATAAACGACTAGCTATCGTTTGAACGAAACGGGCGCGATGCTCACCAGGGACTTGGGGGAGACGCCCTGCTTGAAGTCGTCGATGTAGAGGGGACCGCGGGCGGCGAGGTCATCCTTGATGCCCTTGAAGGGCGCCTGGACGATGGGCTCGGGGTTACCGCCGGCCCTGACGGTCACGGCGGCACGGCGAGCGGCCATCTGCACGGGCTTGCCCACCACCGGGGTACCGACGATCGCCTTGGCGGACTTCGCCGCGACGACGCGGGAGCGCATCGCGGGGCGAGCGCCGAGGCCGAGGCCGAGGGTGTTCATGGTCATGGCAGTCTGCATTTTGACTACGTTAAAGACAGTGATACGCGAGAAGACGCGCTTGTCGAGAGTGCCAGATGACAACGAAGAGGGATTGCACACTTGGAGAGGTTGCCCATTAGGAGGATCAGGTGAGTACCACGGACCAATCAGATTTCGGCAGTCTGCCAGCGTGGGAGTCGAACCAAAAACCCAGGAAACGATGGTTTGAATTTCCACGTGCGCACTCTTTGATTTTTCCCAAACTCGGCGGCGAGGAATCGCCGAACGGGCGTCGAAAAACACGTTCCGTCCGTGCAGCTTTTTGCCAAAATCATCACAGTAGTGAATAACACACGCCTCCCCGCCCGACAGAGATGGACCGCGGGTCCAGCTCGACGCTGTTCGACGTCGTCGCTCGCCTCCGCTCTGGCGAATCCGCATCATCGCGGGACCTGGACGAGGCGTGCCGCGAGGCGCGGGTTCTCATCGACCAGCTCCGAGCGCTCGAGTCCCGCGAGGAGGCGATGCTGGGCAGACTTCGCGAGCGCGACGTCGCCCTCGCGGAGCTGCGCGCGAGCGCGGAGGCGACGCGTGTGGAGACGGCGAGTCTGGCACCGGGCGGGGAAATGGCGCCGGCGGTGGCGGAGGATCTCTGGAGTGAGCCGCCCGACGTCCGCGCGTGGGGAGAGGAGGGATCGGCGTTGTTGGACTCGGGAGGAGAAGCCGCGGCGAGGGCGCTGACGCTGGTGGCGCTCGCGCGTGACGTGTTCGAGCAGGAGAGAAGACTGGTGGACCTTCGACGGAAGGTGCTGGAGCGGGGGGGTGCGGTGGATAAATCGCCGTTCGAGGTGCGGTGGAAGTCCGAGGAGGAGCTCGCCGCCCAGGACGCAACAGTAGCTTAAAATCTTAGAACTTACTTATAACACCGGCGCCGAGACGAGCTCGGGCGCCGTAAAAACAATAGAGGCGAGGGAAATCTAGACGAAGGGACTCAGTCTTTGAACTTAGTCCGTGTTCGCGAACTCGATGCCCTTGTCGATGGACGATTTGAGCTCGGGGATGAGCTTCTCGAGCCAGCCCTTCTCGTAATCCGTGATGTCGCCCACCGGGAGCACCTCCTCGGCGCCGTCCGGGCCGAGCTTCACCTTGGTCGCGAAGTAGGGGAGGTCCGTCACGGAGGACGCGACGTAGGAGCACTCGTAAACTTCAGCCTCGCCGGAGAGACCGCGGAGGCACGCCTCGGCCATCCTCGCGGCGGCGTACGCCATGGAAAGCGTCGCGGAGCCCGCGCCAGCCTTCGCCTCCACAACCTCGGTGCCCGCGTTCTGGATGCGGACCGTGAGCGCCTCGAGCTCGTCGGCGGTGAACGTGGTGCTGGGGTAGGTCTGGGAGAGGAGGGGGAGGATGGTGATGCCGGCGTGGCCGCCCACGACGGGCACGTCCACGTCGTTGACGTCAAAGCCCTTCGCCTCCGAGATGAAGGTGTTGGAGCGGACCACGTCGAGGGTGGTGACGCCGAAGATCTTCTTGGGGTCGTAGACGCCCGCCTTCTTGTACACCTCGGACGCGATGGGCACGGTGGAGTTCACGGGGTTGGAGATGATGTTGAGAATGGCGCCGGGGCAGTTCTTGGCGCACGCCACGCACAGGTTCTTGACGATGCCCGCGTTGATGGCGAAAAGATCGTCGCGGGTCATGCCGGGCTTGCGGGGGACGCCCGCGGGGATGATGACGAGATCGCACCCCTTGAGCGCGGCGGCGAGCTCGTCATCACCCGCGTAGCCCTTGACGGAGCAGGTGGTGTTGGTGTGGGAGAGGTCCGCGGCGACGCCGGGAGTGTTGGCGATGTCGTAAAGCGCGAGCTCAGAGATGAGGGGATTCATCTTGAGCAGGAGGGAGAGGGACTGGCCGATGCCACCGGCGGCACCGAGGACCGCGACCTGTAAACGGAGAGGATCGGGTCAGGGATCAGCATTTGGGGTCGGTTTGGTTCGATGCGGGGAGCGTGCGGTTCAGGTCGCTGGAAATTAATCCGCGAAAAGTGTTACCCCTCCCGGACGCGCGGCTCGGAACGCAGATCGGCGACCGGGTTAGGTTCCCAACCCCGGGGTACGGTTCCATACGCTGGGTTATGCGGCCAGAGAGGGTTTGCGCACCTTGTATTCGGCCTTGGCGGTCATCACGGTGCGGCGGGAGGACGCGGTCACGACGCGGGAACCCGCGCGCCTGAGGGCGTTGGACCTCTTAGATCCGATCGCGGGCTTAACGGCGACGGTGCGCGCGTTGGCGGCGCATGAAGCCATGGCAGCCGACATCTTTGGGGTGTGTGTGGTGTTACCGAAGTGTTGTGCGGGGACGAGGCGATGGATTCACCTCTGCGAGTCCAGCAATGAACCCACCTGCTCGCGCCGCTAACGGCGTCGTTTGGATTTCCTCTAAATATCTCAGAGCTGGAGATCCGTCGCCTTTTTCTCCGGCCCTCCCT
>Ga0115551_1001489_pt1 | contig 14880 bp, 19 predicted proteins | sample COGITO_mtgs_1103_FD_87179 | JGI IMG/M metagenome (GOLD analysis project Ga0115551, IMG submission 87179) | Pelagic marine microbial communities from North Sea - COGITO_mtgs_110321 | ecosystem: Environmental > Aquatic > Marine > Epipelagic | place: Germany:Helgoland, sampling site Kabeltonne... | reverse complement strand
TTCAGGTGTTGGTTCAGGTGTTGGTTCAGGTGTTGGTTCAGGTGTTGGTTCAGGTGTTGGTTCTGGTGTTGGTTCAGGTGTTGGTTCTGGTGTTGGTTCAGGTGTTGGTTCAGGTTCAGGTGTTGGTTCAGGTGTTGGTTCAGGTGTTGGTTCAGGTTCAGGTGTTGGTTCAGGTTCAGGTGTTGGTTCAGGTTTAGTTCTAGAATCAAATTCAGATAAAATATCTTCTGCATCATTAGATTTGTTGTTAAAACTCAATTTGAATTCCTATAGTAACAAATTGACTTTATCTTTTATTTAATTATTCAGGTGCTTGCCTTGGAGATAGTCTTCAAATAATTTTTCTAGATCATTATCAGATTCACAATTCTTAATTTGCTCAACCAAATCAGGTTCCTCAATTTCATAACAATTCATCATATCTTGAGAATCTTTGAATATCAGCATGGCTTTATTTTTAAAAATGCAATGGTACAGTTTTTCCTTTTCCATATTATCAGGATTAAAGTTTACACCATTCTCATCAACAGATACAGGATATGCCATAAGAACCATAAGTGACATCAATATTTAGATTTTAACTATAATTTTATAGTAATTCACTAACAAATCATAAAAACAATAAATACAAAAATTATTAATTTCAAATAGAATAAAAAATATCAAATGAACGAATCAACTCTTAAATTTATCAAATGCCCAAAATGTAATGGAATTATTGATTTAGAAGTTTATGAAAATAAAAAAGAAATTATTGAAGGAATGTTAAAATGTCATAAATGTGAATTGATATTTCCAATTATCGATAAGATTCCAATAATGTTAACTGATTTTAAAAAATATATTTCTGAACATCGAATTTTAAGTGGAAAATTATACAAATTAGCCTCAAGTAAAGAAGTAAAAAAATTTCTCAAATCAACATTAGAGGACATTATTTGGGAAAATAATGACAAATCAGGAATCGAGGAAAGATGGTCACAAATTTACAATAATAATAAAAATAATAAATTCTATAAAATAATAAAATCACATATAGAAAAAATTCCAAAAAGCAAATTGGTTCTAGAGTATGGGTCTTCAATTGGAATAATTAGCAATCATATTTCAAAGATAAGTGAAAATGTTTTTGGAATAGATAAATCATTTAGTGCAATTCAATATGCAAAAAAAAATCAAAATAATAATTCAGATTATATTGTTTCTGATTTTGCAGCACATCCTTTTGGAAATAAAAAATTTGATTTGATAATTGGCTTAAATGTACTTGAATTAATGGAGCCAAGAATTCTGCTTAAAATGATGTCTAACCAAATATCAAATGGGCATTTAATAATTTCAGATCCATATGATTATGACCGTGGAATCAATTCAGTAAAACAGCCTATGAGTGGAAATATTTTACGGGAAAAATTAGTAGAATTCAAATTTAAAATAATTAACAATACAAAAAAACCATCATTTACACCATGGAATCTAAAACTATACGACAGAGCAAGTTTAAACTACAAAGTGGACATAGTTATTGCAAAAAAATAATTCCAATATTAAAAGTAATTTCAAAAACAGTATAGAAGTTAATAAGGAAAAACTGCACGACATTCAAAATATAATAATAATCAAAATAATTAGAAAGGATATTGGGAAGAGTAGTTTTCCACATAGATTTTGATTATTTTTATGCTCAATGTGAAGAAGTAAGAAAACCAGAATTAAAAACAAAACCAGTATGTGTTTGTGTTTTTTCTGATAGAGGTGGAGATAGCGGAGCAATTGCAACTGCAAACTATACAGCCAGACAATTTGGAGTAAAATCAGGCATACCAATTACATTTGCAAAAAAGAGATTAGAACAAAGAAAAGATGCAGTATTTTTACCAGTAGATTTTGAATATTATGAAAAAATTACTGAAAAAGCAATGAAAATAATGAAAGATAATGCAGATATTTTTGAATATGTGGGAAGAGATGAAGCATACTTAGACGTTACAAAAAGAGTTGAAGAAGATTTTACTAAAGCAAGTCATCTTGCACAACAAATAAAAAATTTGATTAGAACAGAATTAAAATTAAGTTGCTCAATAGGGGTTTCATCAAATAAATTAATTTCAAAAATAGCTTCAGACTATCAAAAACCAGATGGTTTAACGATAGTTCAACATGATAAAGTTGAACAATTTCTAGCACAACTAAATATTCGAGTCATTCCAGGGATAGGTAAAAAAACTGAACAGAGATTTAAAGAAATGAAATTAGAAACAATAGAAGAAATAAAGAAAATAGATGTGTTTACTTTGAATAAAGAATTTGGAAGAAAGAGTGGGACATACATTTACAATGCAATCAGAGGAATAAATGATGAACCAGTAAAAGAAAAAGAAGAAAGTATTCAGTATAGTAAAATCATCACTTTAAAAAAAGACTCTAAAGAATATGAATTTCTTTTAGAAAATTTGTATGAATTATGTAAACAAATTCAAAATATAGTTAAAAAAAATAATAAAATGTTTAAATCAATTGGAATACATTTTGTACAGTCAGATCTAAGTAACAAATCAAAATCAAAAATGTTACGTAATTCAACTAATAATCTTGAAGAATTAGAGAAGAATGTGGAACAATTGTTGACAGATGCATTAGAAGATCAAACTATGACAATTAGGAGGGTAGGAGTAAAAGTTTCAGATTTGAGTGAAATTAAAGGTCAAAGTGACATAACTAATTTTTTTTAAGATTTTCAGATTCAGATTTTTTGAGACGTCTAGATTCTATCACGATTACAACTAAAATAAAAGCAAATAACCACGGCAAGAACATTATTTCACCAGCAATTTTATGATATTCCTCCCATGCAACAGGATCAGTTGTAACTTTAAGAGCATACCAAGATAATGAAAAAATGCGAATTAAATTAACAATAATCGTTCCTATGATTCCTATAATGAAATATACAATTTTACGACTTTTCATAATATTCATTTTTAGCATAAATGCACCAATTACCAGTGAAAAAATAATAATACTATGAACACCTGCAGAAGGCCAAAAAACTTGTAATGCCATTGAACCATGATCACCACGTAAGAACATTATGTTATCACGTGCTATTGCAGTTCCAAGATCAAGTGCAGTAATTACCCAAACATTAGCTTGAACAAAATAAGGAACAATGTATTGTAATGGACCAAGTGTATCATATGGAAAGAATGCATCTAATGAAAGAATTATTGCAGTTCCACTAAGAAAAATTGGGGCAGCAGGTGCAATTCTAATCCAGCGTTTACCAAAGAAGATAGTCAACCCAATAACAATAAAAATTGCCATTACAATGAAATCCCACATCCAAGTCCAAGAATAAATTAATTGAACATTAAATTGTGTTGCAGATTCAATCAGAAATTCTCTTAAGCCATATTCTAAAGAAATTAAATAAGATATCGTAAGTAATGCAATAGGAGTGAGTGAAAGTAATCTTTTTTTGGAAATAATTATTTTCAAACCAATTAATTCAGCAATTACAAAAACTAAAGCAAAAAAGTATCCACCTCTCCCTTCATTCCAACTCCAAGCAATTGAATCAGGAAATGCGATCATTGCAAATAAAATTGGGCTAGAAATTAGAAATATACCAACAAAAAGATTCCAATTTTGCATATAGTGAAGCTAAAAACGGCAAATAAAAATCTGAACTAGACAACAAACAAAGTCAATTTTTAGATAAAGTAGGGATAGAAAATCAGTCTTCAGAATCTTCTATTTCATCGAGATCGGAGTCTCTTCTGCTTGGTCGTATTGGAACATAAATTATTGTCACAATAATGAATAATTAGACTAGATGATACAATCTAGGGTTGCAAAAATTTGTCTAATTGGTAATTTTCAATCCATCAGAACTAAAAATTTACCTTACATTCAGTTTTTAGAGATTTGATCGTAGTGAAATACGTGATAACAAGTATTCCAATTGCAATTATTCTAATTGGAATTTCATAATTTGTAAGAAATGCAGTAGCAGTAGCACCAATTGAACCAAAAGTCGAAATTACAGCAAATCCAATAGGCCCACAGCTACATGCTCCTGCAATAGAACCAATAATGGAACCAAAGATACCACCACTAATTTTTTGTTTAGAATTTTTTAGATGTGTTATTCTAAAAAGATTCATTGGAATTACAATTGCAGATAATATAGAAAGAATTACAATTAAACTAAATCCAAGTTCACTTCCAGAAGGCATGTGAGATACAAAAAAAGGTTCAAAGAAAATAAATTCAGAAACAAATAACAAAACAGTCATCATAGATGAAAAAATTATCAATGCTAGTAAAATAAATTGAAAGTTAGAAAAAACTAATTTTAAAATATTTATCATTTATACCATAGAATCCAAAACTTGTTTGAATACAGAGAAAGGTTGAGCACCACCAATTTGTTTCTGATTAAAATCAGGACCTACTATAAAAAATCCAGGTGTTCCGTTAACACCGTTATCTCTTGCTTGTTGTGAATTGTATTGTACACGTTTTGAATATTTATCAGAATCAAGACATTCATTAAATAATTCCATATCAAGATTCAAGCTAAAAGCAAATGCTTTCAGTCTTTCAGTATTTGCCCAACCATTATCAATTTTAGATTCTTGTGAAGTATACAAAGTACCATGGTATTCCCAATACATATTTTGATCATCAGCACAATAAGTTGCCTGTGCAGCTTTTGGTGAATCCTTACCTAAGAATGCAAAATCAACAAAAACTAAATTTGCTTTTCCAGTTTCAATATAATCTCTCATGATCATAGGTTTAGTGTCATGAAACCAATTGTAACATTGATGACATTGATAATCACCAAATTCAACTATTGTGATAGGAGCATCAGGATTACCCAATACTGGGGAGCCTAAAGCTGTGGAAATACTACCATGAGTTCTACTCATATCAACATCATATTGCTCAAATGATTTTGATTCATTATCAGATGAAGATGCTAATGCAGCAATTCCAGCAATTATAGAAATAATAATTATTCCTAAAATAGGACCTTTTTTCTTCATCAATTATTGAAATTCCAATGAGTTAAAAAAACCTATTTGAGATTTTGAGAAGATTTTCTTTTAAGTAAATTTACAAATTTCTCAATTACAGTGTCAATAGGACAAACATCACAAGGAATTGTTGATGAATGAGTTTCTAGATGTTTAAGAAATTTTTCACGTGAATTTAATACCAAATCACATTTTTCACAGTATACTTTTGTAGTATTAGAATTTGAGGATTTTTTCACAATGAATAGCTAAAATAATTGCTTATAAAGATCATGTTAAAAATAAACAAAAATTAGAGATAATGCATTCTCATATGAACATTAAGTTCAACTTGGTATTGAGTAACAAAGCCACAATGAGTACATGAGAAGAGTTGAGATTGTGTAGATTTAGATTCACGTTGCAATACCTTACCATTTACAGATTTGATGTGAATTATTTCTTTATTAGAAATTACAGCAAAATTTGAACTTTCTTCAATAAAATCAAAATATTCCTTTATAGCAGAAATTACTAATTCAACATCAATTATTTCATCATCCAAAGTAGACAATGTAAATTGATGATTTTTTAAAGTTGGAATAGCTTCAACCTTATCTGCAACATAAACAACTAATTCATTTTGAATTGAAGTAACATCAGCACAATCAACTGTAAGCATGAAATTCCAGAGATTAATGAATATTTTAGTTTAACAGTGGTTTGAAAATAATATTAATGCATTATATTAAGAAATTAGAGTATGGGAAATTCTGAAACATTTGGAGTTCAAAAAGGCCATGGAGAGGAAATTATTCATTGGTTAAATGAGCAGTCAAAAACACACAAAGGCAAACTAGAAGCTAGATTATACGGATATACAGTAACAACAAAAAATTTTGGGGAATTTGAAATGTTCTCATGGATTGGGGATGTGCAAATTGCAAGAAAACTCATCATAAAAGCTAGTAAAAAATTCAAAATTAAAATAATTGAAGGAGGGTATAAGCCAAAAGAAAAAGTGTTTAAAATGAAAAAATTTGATTTTGCCAAAGTCAAAAAAGGAGACAAAACAGTAGGTCAATTAGAATTTGCAGTATCACGATTTGGAAATGCAGAATGGGAAATTCAAAATGAAGAACGACATTAATAAAAATTCAAGGAGTGTAAAATGAAAATCGGAATAATAGGAGTAGGAATGTTGGGAGAAGCAGTTGCACTAAATCTATTGAATTTGGGTTTTGAAGTATCAGTATACAATAGAACTAAAGAAAAAGTATCAGAAGTTGAAAAAAATGGTGCAATAATAATGAATTCACCAAAATTAGTAGCAGATAATTCTGAATTAATCATCATCATTGTAAAAGATGCAGTTGCAGTAAAAGAAGTCTCATTTGGAAAGGAAGGGATCACAGAGTCCAAAAATAAAAAAATAATCGTTGCAGATATGAGTACAATTGAGCCAACAGAATCAAAGGAAATTGCAGATAATTTTAAACAAAAACAAATTCAGAAATTAGAAATCCCAGTAATGGGAGGGCCAAATGTTGCAATTACAGGTAAATTAGTAATGATGGTATCAGGTCCAAAAAATAGTTTTGAACAATGCAGATCAATTTTTGAAAAAATTGCGAACAAAGTATTTTTTCTAGGGGAACAAGGTACAGCAAATTCAATCAAATTAGCCATGAATTTACAAATTACAATGTTAGCATTATCACTGTCAGAAGGAATCACATTAGTAGAAAAATCAAAAGTGGACCCAAAAATCTTTTTAGAAGTTCTAAATTCAACATATTTCAAAACGGGTATGAGCGAAAACAAAGCATTCAAAATGATTGAAGGGAATTATGATGCAACTTTCACATTATCAAATTTGAAAAAAGATATCACAACAATGATCAACACATCTAAAAAATTGGGAGTAGATTTACCAATGATAGTAAAAGCTGAAGAGATATACAAAAATGCGATTAAAGAAGGATTTGGAGATTATGATTATACAGGAATTATACAATATATTAAAAAAATCAATAATTCCCAAAACTAAGCAGGTAAATTATTTTTTTTGAGATATTTCCTATAAGAAAAACCAAAAACCAACATTGTAATTCCAGTTAGTCCACTCCACATTATAAAAGAAGTAAGATCAAATTCAGACATAGATTAGGAAAAATATTGAAACATCTAAATAGATTTGCGATTGAGATATTTTATGCCTGAATTTAGATGTGAAGATTGTGGAAAACGTCTATTTCATGAGAATGAAACCACTTTAGAAGTACAAAAAACAATTCATTCAAAATTCTGTAGAAACATAAAAGGAGAAACACACAGTTACATGCACAGAGATCCAGCACATATGGAAACATTTGACATAGAAAGAGAAAACGATACAACAGGCGAACCTGTATTAAAAAAATAGAAATTCTATAACCTCAAAATTATATCCTAGATAATTATCATGAATTTTAATTGACAGAAGAATACAATTATGATTTAGTTGTGGTTGGAGGGGGGCCAGCAGGTTCATCAGCAGCATTTGCTGCAGCAAAAAACGGAATTAAAGTAGCATTAATTGAGAAAGAAAATTCAATTGCTGAAACAGTTAGAACAAGCGGGGTCACATGGATTAAAAGCATTAAAGAATTTGAAATCCCTGAAAATTGCTATCATCCAATCAAGAACTTCTCATTTGCATCACCAAATAATGAAGTTACCATTAGTGATTCAATTGCTACAGCAGCAGTCTTAGATGTAAGAAAAACTTATCGATGGTTATCTGAAGAAGCAAAAAAATTAGGAGTAGATATTTTTGTAAAAACTAACATTAATGATGTAATCAAGGATGAAGAACAAAACATCATAGGAGTAAAAGGAACAAGAGCAGAGGAAAAAATTACGTTTAATTCTAAAGTTGTAATTGATGCTACAGGATTTACATCAACTATTTCAAAAACAATGGGATATGTAACACAATGGGAAAGATTTGGAGCAGGAGCAGAATACGAAGCTGAAGTTGAAAATGTAGACCCAGATACATGGTGGTTAATGGTAGGGCAAGAGTACACACCTGCAGGGTATGCATGGATTTTCCCACTTGGAAACAATATTGTTAGAATCGGAGTAGGTGTCGGAAAACCAGAATCAAACATAGATCCAACTCAAAGACTAAAAGAAATAATAGAAAAAAAATTAGGACCAATAAAAAAACTAGGAAAAATTACGCCAATAGAATTTCATTATGGATTAATTCCAAATGACGGGTTATCTAGAAAGACAGTTTATAATAATTTGATATTGGTTGGAGATACTGCAGGTCAAGCTAATCCATTAGTTTTAGAAGGCATCAGGTATGCAATAAAATTTGGAAGAGTTGCAGGAGAAGTTGCAGCAAAAGCAATTAAAAACGAAAAAACAGATGAGACTGCACTTTATCCATATGAGGAAAATTGGAGAAACGCCATTGAATCAAAAATTAATTCAGCAGGTAAAGTTCAAGATAGATGGATTAAATTGTCAGATGAAGAATGGGATAAAGAATTAGACATAATAAAAGAGTTAAAAACCGAAGAATTTTTGGATTTCATTAAAGCAGATTTTGGGTTATCAAACATGCTAAAATTGGCTATGAGTCATCCCAAATTGGCAGTCAGACAATTATTCAATTTGGTTAAATCCAAATAATAAAAAAATCATGCCGTAGCAACTAATTGAAAATAGATGCTAGGCATGATTTTAGGCACAGATACGGTATGGTCGGTTGGCTTGGACATACATAACGAATGAAATTGCTCAGTAGTCATTGTAGAGCAACGTTTGCAAATCATTACTACAGTTTTGAAGCACTGTGAGCATTTTTTTGCTTCAATCAAATTTCCTCCACAGTTTCTACATGATTCATCAGGCAATTTCTTTTCAAAACTATTCATCAAAAATTAGTTATAAAGAGGACGTAGAATTTATTCGAATAAATCATCAGTACGAAGAAAGTTATAATTGAATTAAAAAGGTAAATCAAACATGGATGAGATTAGTAAAAAATTTGACGAATGGGCAACTAACGGAAAAGCAGAATCTATGGAAAAAGGACATGGAGGAAATGTTTTAAAATTCTTGAAAAATATTTCGTTTGATCAATCATTTACTTTTTTGGATGTAGGATGTGGAAACGGATGGGTAATCAGATACGTTACAGAAATTTCCACATGTAAAAAAGCTGTAGGAATTGATAAAAGTAAAAAAATGATCATACAAGCAAATAAAAAAATTAGAAACAAGAAAGAGAATTTTATTCATACAGATGTAGAGTCATGGAAATATACTGGAAAATTTGATTTCGTTTTTGCAATGGAATCAATTTATTATTCAGATTCAATGGCAGACGCAATTAAAAAAATTTACAAATTATTAAAACCAGGAGGGCAATTTTTCTGTGGAACCGACTTCTATACAGAAAATGAAGATACAACAAAGTGGGCAAATATGATGAAAATTCAAATGCATTTACATTCAAAAAAAGAGTGGAAAGAATTTTTTAGAAATGCAGGATTTTCAGTTCAAACAAAACAAATCAAAGATTCAAAAGGAAATGAAAAATGGAAAAGAGAGATGGGCACATTGTTCGTTACAGGCACAAAACCTCTAAAGTAATATTCAAATCATATTAAAAAAATACCATGATGTGAGCTGGAGCACGAAACGCTGCTACGGCAGAGGAAACTCCTCCCTCCATACAGGAAATGTGATCTGGAGATAGATAATCAGAGATGGTTGGCAACGATGCAGAAAAAAATCCAATATGGCGCACTGTGATGGTGAAAACCTGAGATTTCCATAAAAGGAATGAAAAAGACGACCCACATGGAGCAAAGCCAAACAGAACCATAGGTTCCTGTACCAGGTTCAGGTAGGCTGCAAAGCGAAATATCGTGAAAACAGAAGGAGGGTTACTCCCAGCACACATTATTTTATTTCAAAAATTTAATTTTTTTAGTATTAACTCATTTCGTTAACTTGTTCTTTACAAATATCGGCGTTACAACGACATGTTGCATCACATAAGCAGGAACCATGCATTTCACAATCACATTCTGTGCCAATTTCTGCAGATGCAGCACATCCACATGCTGCTTCATCACCGCCAGAAGGCATTGTTTGTTCAGGAACAGTTTCTTGAGGAGTTGTCTCTTGAGGAGTAACTTCTGCAGATTGCTCATAAACACTTCTTGTTTGTTCGTAATCAGTATCAGATTTCAATTGTGCTTCACCTCTATTAGTTTGATAACCACCGGAAGATGCGCTGGTCTGATATCCAACAAGATTGCTAGGATCAATTCCTTGTTGTCCAACTTTTTGGTTCTTCATAGATCTACTACTGATAAAGAAAAATCCAATACCTGCTGCTGCTGCCAATCCAGCCATTCCATAAATAATCATTACAGGGAAACCACCAGTTGATGTTGTCATATAATCCTCAGGAGGAGTTGGAGTGACACCAATAATTTCAACACCATCTAAAATATCTAAAGCACCAAATCCAATTGAAGACAAGTTTGCAGTATCAGTGGATTGAACACTTCTTACAATGTATTGTTCATCGGCCATTACTTCTGCTTCAAATACGCGTTCAACTTGTCTACCTTCTCTAATACTACTTTCACCCATTGTCCAACTTGAAACAACAAAGCCTTGAATTGAGTCATCTAATCCAAATGTATTTGCATCAGCATTGATTCCAGTTGGATCAAATAAGAAATGCCAATTAGTCAATGGTTGTTCTAAAATAAAATCAGCGTTGATTAGTTCTCTATTCAAAACATTTTCAGCTTCAGTATCAACAAAGGTATTGTATAGAATTGGTTCTTCAGTTTTCAAAACATCTAAAGGAATATTGATTTCAACGCCATCAATGACAATAGAAGATGTAGTGGTCAAACCCCTCCATCCTAAATCAACTAATTTTTTTTGAGAATCTTCTGTAATAATATAATCAGTTATACTTCCCTCTAAAATTACACGGTAATCAATAGAAGTTTGTAGACTTCTACCAGTTAATTGAAATTCGTATATTACGTTCAAGTCAGAAACTCTTGCTTGACTTCCATCTTTTTGAATTCCGTCGTTAAGTGCCATCATTAATTCTTGAACTCCAGGATTTGTAGCATCAGCAGTTCCAGCAGTTTTCCATTGAGTTCCACCTAAGGCGTTAAACAAATCACCGCCATTTGGATATTCAATAAAGACAGTTTTTAGATAACTCATTTTAAATGGAGATTCAGCATTATTTGGATTAATTGTAGTATCTAATTGTGCAGCCCATGCAGGTCCACTCGTACTAATAACAATAAGTCCTGCCAGTAAAACTGTCATTAATACTGCTTTAGTCACGACTAAAAATCAATATAAAGCCGTAATAAACTTATCCAAAAATTTTAGAACAAATGCCAACTTAGCGATCATAGGATCTTCTAAAAAGTAATATGTAGTGACACTGTAGAAAAATCGTTTTAGAGGTATATGATATGATTACAGTTTTAGCAGGAGGAACAGGTTCCGTCAAATTAGTTAGAGGGCTAGTTGCACAAGAAAAAAAAGTTAACGTAATTAGTAATGTAGGAGATAATTATTGGCTGTATGGATTGTATGTATGTCCAGATATTGATACAATAATTTATGGATTAGCAGATCTGCTAGATCAAGAAAAAGGTTGGGGAATTAAAAAAGACACATTCAACTTTTTGCGCCAAATGGAAGTGTTTGGAGAAGAGACATGGTTTGGAGTTGGAGATAGAGATGCAGCTACACATTTGATCAGAACCAACATGTTGAAAAATGGAAGAAATCTTAGTGACATTACAAAATGGATGTGTGAAAAATTTGCAGTTACAGCAAACATAATTCCAGTTACCGACAATACAGTTGAAACAAGAATTACTACAAACAAAGGAGAATTACATTTACAAGAATACTGGGTAAAACATAGAGGGTTAGATCCAGTAGAAGGAATTCAATACATCGGAGCAGACAAAGCTAGACCTAATCCTGAAGCAATAAATGCAATTCATGATTCAGATATGGTAATTTTAGCTCCAGGCAACCCACTAACATCAATTGGTCCAATGTTACAACTAAAAGGAATTAGAAAAGAATTATCAAAAATGAAGAAAAAAGTAATTGCAGTTAGTCCGTTAATTGGAGATAAATCAATTAGCGGCCCAGCAGCAAAATACATGCAAGCTGCAGGAATTGAATCAAATGCATATGGATTAGCTAAAATGTATTCAGATGTTTGTTCAAATGTCATAGTAGATACAAAAGATAAAGCACTTGTCAAAAAGATTCAAGGATTAGATATGAAGGCATATGAAACAAAAATTACTATGAAAAATAAATTAGCAGAAGAAGCATTAGCAAATTTCATCCTAAAACAAGTGCACGTTTAATTTGAAAATTGCAGCAATTATTCCAGTAAAGACTTTTTCAAACGCAAAAACCCGCTTAAAACTACCATCAGAAAAAATTGAAGAATTATGCAAAGTGATGTTAGAAGAAATTTTACAAACATTGTCTATATCTCCCAAAATTGATAAAATCATACTCATTACAAAAGAAGAAAAAGCTATTGAATTAGGTAAAAAATTCAAAACAGTTACAATAATTGATGAGAAAGAAAAAAGTGTAAATGAAGCAGTCTCTCTTGCAGACAAATATTTACTGGAAAATGACTATAATGCATCAATTGTCTTCCCTCAAGACATACCATTTATCAAAACTCAAGATATTGATTTTATATTAAAACATCAACTACATCCAAATTTTGTAATTATTGTACCTTCAAGAAAATTTGACGGAACAAATGCACTTGTAAGAATGCCAATTAACATCATGAAAACACATTATGATGATGACAGTTACAGAAATCACATGAAAACAGCAAAGGAACACACACTAAATGTTGCAATGGTTTTTGTAAAAAGAGTAATGTTAGATGTAGATGATCAAGAAGACTTGAATGCATTATTAGAGCAAAATGAAAAACCAAAATTAGTAGAAAAAATTAAAAAAATTCTAAATTAATTATTTTTTAAATAAAATTTATTTAAAAGTAAAATACAGATTGCCAAAATTCCAGCAAATAAAAATAACAATTCTAAAGTAAACATCAAAGGATTGGAAAAAGCCAATTCTAAAGGTACGTAATTAATTTGAGAAATAAAATGAGCATATGCAAAAATAAAATAATTTGTAGCCCAATGAATCAACAAGGAAGCAACAAAACCATATCGAAGATATACCCAGCCCAGAATTATGCCGCCAGCAGTGGCTTGAGCAAATTTTCCTTCACTCCAAGAATCACTAAAAGCAATGTGAGCAAATCCAAATAACATACCCACAAAAACAATTACAAAAATTGCTTTTTTAGAGTCAAGTATGTCTAAGGATGAAGGAGTCCAAAGACATTTCAGAAAATAACGAATCGAAGCACGACTAGAATATAATGCAAATAAAGGAATTCCGAGTAAAATTATTCTAAAAATAAATTCTTCAAATAGTGGTGCAAGAGAGACATAAAAAAATTGGATTAAATTATTATCACCCAATGGAGGGACAGTTACAATTCCAAAAGATTCTTGAATCACATTAATTATTGCTGAAACTAAAACTAGAACGGATAGCCATTTGGTAATGGCAAACATGTAATTTAATTTAACATCATATTTGCCTAATGAAATTAATGAAGAAATAGATTGTAGAAAATTCTGTTTAGGACCTAAAATTGAAATTACGAAGATAAAAAGATAAAACAACCATAAAACTACAAAGGCATCACCAACACTTAGATCAACATTAGATTGGTAAAAAGAAGAATTTTGAAAAATATCTAAATGACTAATAGGATAATCATAATTAATTGATTCACCTATGTCTGTTTCAAATACAATATAGATTCCAATAGGAAATGAAATTACAAGTAATCCAAAAAGAATTGATAAAACTGCAGTGAAAGGAATTCCAAGTAGTTGAAGAATCTTATTTGGATTTTGCAATTTTTCTAATGAAGTTCAATAGTATCTTCTGCAAATCCCAAATTAACTAAAGTATCTTTAATAGTATCCCTATGGTCACCTTGTAAGAAAATGTAGCCCTCTTTTGCAGTTCCACCACAAGCGTACTTATTTTTAAGATCTTTAGCAACAGTTTCTAAATTATTTAATTTTGGATCAAGACCTTCAATCATAGTTCCTTTTTTCTTAAATCTCCTAGTTTCTAATCGGATTATAATTTTAGTACTATCTTTTGCAAGTTCTCCACATGCACACAAATCTTCAGGTAGACCACAAGTATTACAAATTACTGCCATACGTTCGAATTGATTTCAATGATACGCACTATTAAGCCTTGTTTGAGGAATAAAGTGAAAATACTCAGATTTTTTAAATCCAAAAACAATGGAAAACGATGTCAAAAGATCTTCAAAAACGAGCAGCAGAAATGCTGCTTAATGGTGCAACATTACTAAGTGAACCATGCCCATATTGTAAAGGAGTAAGAGTGATGAAAGGAGGTCAGGCATTATGTATCAAATGTGGCAAAGAACCAGAAAAAAGAGAAATTCTAAAAGAGAATAAACAGGAGAAGAAGAAAAATCCGCTTAAAAACACACTTGAAAAAAAATTAGAAGTGTTATCTAAAGAACTTGAACAGGAAAAAGATCACGAAAAACAACAATCTATTCTCAAATCTATTAATTCAGTAATGGAGACAATAGACAAAATTAAAGAAAAATAAGAAAGTTTTTATGGTAAAATCCGTTTTTCTGAATCATAATGGCAGATAAATCAGCTCCACTTCC
>Ga0115551_1001485_pt1 | contig 14909 bp, 12 predicted proteins | sample COGITO_mtgs_1103_FD_87179 | JGI IMG/M metagenome (GOLD analysis project Ga0115551, IMG submission 87179) | Pelagic marine microbial communities from North Sea - COGITO_mtgs_110321 | ecosystem: Environmental > Aquatic > Marine > Epipelagic | place: Germany:Helgoland, sampling site Kabeltonne... | reverse complement strand
GATGAATTAAGAGAGCTCAGCAATGATGCAGCACGTTTTTTAACTAATCTTGAAGAACAAGAAAAAAGACGTACTGGCATACAAGGTCTGAAAGTAGGTTACAACCGTGTGCATGGTTACTATATAGAAATTAGTCGACTTCATTCTGTGAATGTTCCAGACGATTATAACCGTCGTCAAACCTTGAAAGCGGTGGAACGTTTTATTACGCCAGAGTTAAAACTTTTTGAAAACAAAATCCTGAGTGCAAAAGAAAGATCATTAGCACGTGAAAAACAATTATACGATGAGTTATTGGATATCATTGTTGAGTACTTAGCGGAACTGCAGCTTTGTGCGTCATCACTTGCTGAATTTGATGTCTATTTAAGTTTTTCAGAGAGAGCTACAATACTTAATTTTACTGCACCAGTTATGACAAAAGAAGATGGAATTCTTATCGAAGGGGGAAGACATCCAGTCGTTGAACAAATCCAATCAGAAGTTTTCATAGCGAATGATTTATCGCTCAATAATGATATCAATATGCTAATCATCACCGGCCCCAATATGGGTGGTAAATCGACTTATATGCGACAAACAGCTTTGATTGTAATTCTCGCTCATATCGGTAGTTATGTTCCTGCATTAAAGGCTGTCATTGGTCCTATTGATAGACTATTCACTCGTATTGGCGCATCTGATGACCTCAGCAGCGGTCGTTCAACTTTTATGGTCGAAATGACTGAGACTGCTAATATATTAAATAATGCTACCAGAAATAGTCTGGTATTGATGGATGAGATTGGTCGCGGCACAAGTACTTATGATGGACTGGCATTAGCTTGGGCTTGTGCTTTACATCTCGCAAAAGTAACTCAATCATATACGCTATTTGCCACACATTATTTTGAACTCACCGTATTACCAGAGCATAACGATAATGTTAAAAATGTACATATGGACGTCGTTGAGCATGGTGATGAGATAGTGTTATTACATTCCGTTGAACATGGTCCGGCAAATCAAAGTTATGGAATTCAAGTGGCTTCTCTCGCAGGCATACCTAAAAGCGTCATCAGAGATGCAAAAAATCGTTTACATGAAATTGAATCACAGACACCCGTTGTTAAGATTGAAAAATCAAAAACTAATTCATTTAATACCGACTCTATTTTAGAAAAAATAAGAACAATTGATCCAGACATTACCAACCCTAAACAAGCATTAGCATTATTGTATGAACTACAAGCAATGCTGGATTCTTAATGTATTTACATGCATTATTGTGAAAATATTATCAGTCGACACTGTTCATGCTAAATCCCTATCGTCTTAAAGAGCTCACCTTATTCAATTTCTGCTATTCTTTTAGTAGGCTCAAAAGTTTAATGTTTGTAGTCCCTTATTTTTTGTTCTGGTATTTAATGTTTGATAATTTTTTATTGCTGGCTGTGGAATGGCTACAAAGCACAGAGGGCATTATTTTCGTTAGTTGGGCTTCACAAGATGAAAACCTTGCATCGGAATTATTTATTGATCGTTCTGCAAGTTTGTCAATATACTTACTTATATCAATAACACTGGCTCCATTATTTATTTTACTTGCGGCTAATAATCAATATTCCAGTGATATGACCAGTGGAGCATTTCGCTTTTTGTTGATGCGATCAACACGTGCCGAGATATATTTTTCACGGTTTATATCCGTATCCTTATTAGTCTTGATCTGTATCTTCATAACCTCACTCTGGGCTTCGGCACAAGCATTAATAAATGATGAAGACACAATTGAAGTCATTACTCTATTCGGACTGCAAACTTTTATACTTGTTTTTATTTACAGCATGCCATTTATTGCTTTTATGTCGATGATTTCATCTTTCGCACGTTCTGGATTGAGTTCACTCTTTTTGGGGATGCTTAGCTATGCCACTTTGGTAACGATTAGTTTTCAGTTTAAATCAGATATTAGTCAAGCAATCTACATAATACCCAGCGGTCTTAAATCTTACTTAATAGATATCAATACTGAAAATACTTTTATTTTAGTTGCAGCACTTTTTGCATATACGTTGCTCTATTTAGTGTCTGGTTGGTATATTTTCAAAAGTCGAGATATATAAATGGGTGATCAAATTAAATGCGTATCATTAACAAAACGATTTCAGAGAATAAATGCTCTTGATGGGCTTGATTTAGAATTAGAGATTAATCAAACCACAGGAATAGTTGGTCCAAATGGGGCAGGCAAATCAACTTTATTTGCCATACTCTGTGGTTTTATAAGTCCAACCTCCGGTAAAGTTCATGTTCTTGATCACGTTCCTGATTCAAGTCGAATAAAAGGGAAACTTTCATTACTGCCACAAGATGCTTCGATGTTTAAAGGTGTTGATGTAGTGACACAACTTAAGCATTACGCAAGATTACAAAACTTCAATGGAAAAGAAGCTAGCAAAGAAGTTGATCATGTATTAACACTGGTACAAGCAAAAGATTTTGCAAAACAATTTCCAGAAAGATTAAGTTTTGGACAGCGTAAACGAATCATGTTGGCTCAGTCCTTGATTGGTAAGCCAGAACTAATATTAATGGATGAGCCGACATCGGGACTCGACCCAATCGCTGCAAATGAAGTTAGAAAATTATTACGTGACCTAGGTAATGAATATAGTGTCATCATAAGTTCACATAACTTATCCGAAATCGAAGATATCTGTAGTGATATTGCTATATTGGACAAAGGTAAACTAGTAACCCATTCTAGTCTGACTGAGTTAAAACGTAGCAATAAATGTTTTAGTCTAGAATTAGAAGTGCCTAGTCATGTTCATTTAAGCGAGTTATTAAATGAAATAAGCGAGATTGGTCAGATAGAGAATGATAATAATAATATGAAATCATGGATTATTCACTATGAAACAGACTCAGCAGAGCAATTACAAATAAAGATATTATCTAAACTCGGGGAAAGGGGAATTAATATTTCTGAGTTCAAAAAAGGTAAAGCACTGGCTGATGAAATATCTCAAATAATAAAAAACAATAATTAAATATTAAATTAATTAATTAAATGGTCTTTTATGGAAGCCAAGATACGAGTATGATTTGGTTCTTTTTAATACTTGAATTTATAGGTAAATCTGATGCCATTTGTTGTTACTGAAAACTGCATTAAATGTAAATATACTGACTGTGTCGAAGTTTGTCCGGTAGATTGCTTCCACGAAGGACCCAATATGCTGGTCATCGATCCAGATGAATGTATCGATTGCACACTCTGTGAACCAGAATGTCCAGTAGAAGCAATCATGTGTGATGAAGATGTACCTGAAGAAATGCATGATTTCATAGACTTAAACGTCGAATTATCTAAAGTTTGGCCAGTTATCAATGAAATGAAAACTGCACCGGAAGATGCTGATAGTTGGAAAGATAAAAATGGCAAATTGGAATATTTAGAACGTTAAACGAATGTCATAGGCTAACGTTTTTCTATACTCGTTAGTCAACTATCTTTTTGTCTGTATTGTCGTTATCTATTTTCTATACTTCATCAGTAAAGTATTAAAATTAGTCCAAGCTTCATCTCCAAGAAAATGAAAAACTGTCTGGCTAGATTGAGTATTACGTTCTAATAATTCAAATAGAATAAAATATATGCTAATAGATATTATTTTCAATAAAAACAATAATTTATAGTGAATAAAAAACTAACTTATACATCGATTTTATTAGCAAAGTCTTTACATATTAGAATCAAAGATTTTAGTTGACGTTACTTATTTTGCTTTATTTGAATAGATTAGCAAAAATATTTTAAGATGAAGAAATTCACTTAACGCTAACTGAGTATAGTGCTAATCTTGCATTATCAGCATATTAATTATGGAATGGTGATTAGCAATGGCGAAGTTGGTTCTCAGTTTAAACGGTATCGTTCAAAGAGAATATGAAATTAATCAGGAACGATTAGTCATAGGACGTAAGCCGGATAACGACATACAAATAGACAGCCTTCAAGTTAGCGGCAAGCATGCCTTACTAATAACTATGCTTCAGGACTCATTTCTAGAAGATCTTGGTAGCACCAATGGTAGCTATGTTAATGGTAAACTTGTAAGTAAATGTGCTCTAAAAGATTGTGATGTCATTATGATTGGAAGACATGAATTAAAATATATAAATAAAAACGCAACTTCCGATGATGATGTTTTTGAAAAAACAATGAGCGTAAATCCAAACCTGGTTCGAGCCGCAGTTTATTCTGCGAATAAACCTGCCGACGTTGGTACGCCATTGTGCCACTTATCAATATTAAATGGACCAAATGCAGGTAAGGAGGTGGAATTAAATAAAGCATCTACAACCTTAGGCAAACAAGGTTCGCAAGTTGCTGAGGTTGCACGTCGTCCTGAGGGCTATTTTCTGACTCAGATTGAGGGTGACATTCCACTTTTAGTCAACAATGAGGGAATTAGCACAAAGACATATAAACTAAAAGATAGTGATTTGATTGAACTTGCAGGGATAAAGATGCAATTTATAACTATATATAACGATAATAGAACCTTGGCGTAAGCTTCTAACGCCAAGTCCGGCATTCAAACCTAATGAATAATCATGATTAGTTGAACAGGTTATTCACGGAAAGGTCAACTTCGCTCACTCACAATCATGCTTATCAAGAGAATGGAAATGATCGATATATGTATCAGCTAAGAATATAAAATGTTTCGTATATTTATGCGTAAAAAATTTGGATGATTTATGAATAAGAAAACTCCTTTGATGATGTCAATAAATATCATACTAGAAGACAAATATATATAAATAAAATTTCTGGTTAAACTACAAATAATAAAATTCAGTGACTCAATCACTTAGTGTACGTGAATTAATTGAACGTACTGAAAAAAAATTAAAATTAGCCGATCTTCATTTTGGGCATGGTACAGATAATGCTCTCGATGAATCATTTTATCTAGTGATGGTAGCTGCTGGGTTGGAATTTGATTGTGATGAAGAAAAACTGAACGAACCTATTAACCAAGAAATGTTAAACCACATAGAAAAGTTGATCGAGAGACGTGTTCATGAGCGAGTCCCGGTAGCCTATCTTGTTAATCAGGCTTGGTTTGCAGGCCATAAATATTATGTCGATGAGCGCGTACTAATACCACGCTCACCTCTTGCAGAACTCATTATGTCTCAATTTAGACCATGGTTATCATCTAATAACGTAGATTCAATCCTTGATATAGGTACTGGCAGTGCTTGTATTGCTTGTGCATGCGCATATGCATTTCAGAATGCGATGGTTGAAGCTGTGGATGTGGATGTGAATGCGATTGAGGTAGCTAATAAAAACGTTTTATCTCATAAACTTGAGGGAAGAATTAGTATTATTGAGTCTAATTTATTCGAACATCTTAAGGATAAAAAATACGATTTAATTATTAGTAACCCACCTTATGTTGGTAATGATGAGATGCAATCATTACCACAAGAGTATTTACAAGAACCTAGACAAGCCCTTGAAGCGACTGAAAATGGTTTGGGATTAATTGAACAAATATTAAAACAGGCCTGTAATCATTTAAATGAGAATGGGGTGCTTATAGTTGAGGTTGGAAACAGCATGGGAAATTTAATTCAACGTTACCCCAATTTACCATTCGTTTGGCTAGAACTTGAAAAAGGTGGACAAGGCGTCTTCCTGCTCAATAAATCTAATCTGAAAATAATAAAATGAATACATTTATGAACTAGCATTTTTTTGAACTTGGCTCATAATAAGATTGAATTCATAAAGGCAACAATTATGAAATACCTATCATCCATTAAAGTCTTTTGGTTTTGCATTAGTGCAATTCTAATGCAATTTACTTCTTTAGCGTCAGCAGATATTCAACCTGCTGATCACAGACTGAATGTATCTGATAAGGCATGGGAAGATAATTTAAGAAGACAAAACTTCCAAAATAGACATATTATCGAAGGTTATGAACAGAATATATTTGAATTGAAAGCACCTTATACGGCAGAAGATGCTTCTATAGTTCCCATCTCTGTTCGCACATCGATTTTACAGAGCTCTAAACGTTATATAAAAAAAATATCTATCTTTGTTGATATGAACCCGATGCCGGTAGTGGGCCTTTTTGAGTTCACTCCCAATAGTGGAAAAGCTGATTTAGCGATGCGCATTCGAGTCGAGACTTTTAGTTATGTCCGTGCTGTTGCTGAGTTAAACACGGGAGAACTATACATGACAAAGAGTTTTATTCGTGCGAAAGGAGCATGTTCAGCTCCACCGCCACCGAGTATGGAAGATTCTAGAAAACTGCTCGGGAAGATGAAGATGAGAGTAGTAGGTAAAGTAAAGTTGGGGAAACCAAATCTGATGCAAGTGAAAGTGAGGCATCCTAATATCACGGGAATGGCGCCGCTGAAGATTGGTTCTCGTGTGATTCCTCCAGCTTTTTTTATGGATTCCTTAGAAGTAACTTATAATGATAAGCTAATCGTGAAAGCTTTTTTAACCTTTTCGCTCAGCATGGACCCAGCTATTCGATTTTACTTTACGCCTGAAAAAGAGGGAGTGATGACAGTAAAAGGAACAGATACTAAAAAGAATGCGTTTAGTTCAAGCTACGAAATAAGCACAAGTTCCTGATACATGTTTAATATTTACAATATAAATAGATTCTTAAAAAAGAAGGGCAATTAAATAAAATGATGAATTATTATGTAAATAGGTTAGCTCATTTATCGTAGGACGACTAAGCTAGAATAGCTAGTAAATAAGAATAACTCTCCCGTTGTCTATATATAAAACAATCTTTTCACGCTATTGTAAGTTTAGAGCATCTACAAGAACCTCATATATAATTGAAATTCTCTACGATGCTGGCATTTTTTTAGGCTTAAACCAAAAGTTGGCTTAGCTTCAGAGATGAACATTAATTAGCTCAAGAACTTCACGAATTATATTTATTCATTATTTAAAAAAATAAGATTTTCTGTCTATATCTTATAATATAAATATTAGTAGAATTATAAAGTAAAGTATTTATATAGTATGAGAAAATATATCAGATTCACTTCAGTAATTGTCTGATTACGTATATCAAATATAATTAACAGTGAGGTGAGTAAATGAAAAAAGATCGTAAAAACGATCTGTCATTGAAAGAGCATGAGGTTGCTGGAAACGGCTTACTCGATCGACGCCTATTTTTATTAAGAGGAATACAGTTAGGTGTAATTGCTAATATCATGCCGACTAATGGCTTCGCAAAGACCACTACCGATATTGATTTGATAGATCCAACCTGGATGCATGAACCAGGTGAACCATTTTCTATTTATGGTCAGCCCTCAGCATATGAAGATGATGTCGTACGTTTCCCAGTGCAAAATGAGATTGTTCCCGGTAATGGTGTTTCGTGGACACCATTACACTTGATGGAAGGTACGATAACACCCAATGGCTTACATTATGAACGACATCATAATGGTGTGCCGAAGATCAATCCAAAAAATCACCGCTTGTTGATACATGGTCTGGTAAAGAAAGATTTGATATTTAGTATCGATGATTTACTACGTTACCCCATGAAATCAAAAATTTGTTTTATAGAATGTGGTGGTAATAGTAATGCTGGTTGGAACAAACAACCTTCTCAATCTGAAGCAGGTTATTTTAATGGTTTAGCATCTTGTTCAGAATGGACCGGTGTTCCGCTTTCTGTATTGTTAGCTGAAGTTGGTTTAAGGAAAAAATCAAAATGGCTTGTTGCAGAAGGTGCAGATGCTTTCGCTATGCAAATATCTATTCCAATCGAAAAGGCATTGGATGATGCCTTTCTTGCATTGTATCAAAATGGAGAACGTATTCGACCGGAAAACGGCTATCCCTTACGCTTGATTGTGCCGGGTTGGGAAGGTGTATTGAATGTAAAATGGTTACGTCGGTTAAAAGTAACAAATCGCCCAGTAATGGCGCGCAATGAAACATCACGTTATACTGAATTACAGCCTTCGGGTAAAGCTCGTATGTTCACCTTTCCTATTGAAGCAAAATCATTAATCACTTCTCCCTCTGCACACATGATATTAAAAGGACCAAGTCTCTACCAAATAACGGGTTTGGCCTGGTCTGGACGAGGTAAAATAAGTAAAGTTGAAATTTCCGCAGATGGAGGTGAAACATGGGCAGAAGCAGCATTACAAGAACCTATACTCGATCGTTCTTTTACTCGGTTTCGTTTGCCTTGGCATTGGAATGGTAAACCTACGGTGCTGAAAAGTCGCGCAATAGACGAAACAGGCTATGTTCAGCCTGAACGAACGGAGCTTGTTAAGAAACGCGGACGACATGGTTTCTTTCATTACAACGCGATTACTAATTGGCATGTAGACAGTGATGGTTTTGTTTCGCATGTATATGACAAAAATGAAAATGAAACGACAGACTCTGATATTAATATTAATATTGATAGCGATTGGGATTAATCCTGATAACGCTAAATCATTTCAGGGCCACGGTCCTAATTTAGGATACGCCGTCTCGTCGGAGGAAATAGCTGCGTGGGATACTAGTGTTTTTCCTGATGGAGAAGGATTACCTAAAGGTGAAGGCAGTGCTCAAAGTGGAGAAGTACTATACAAAAGTAGATGTATTATGTGTCACGGTAAAAATGGATTAGGTACGGCGACGGGAGTTCAACTTGCTGGAGCACAATTAGACTTAACTAGTGAATATCCGGAACAGACTATTGGTAGTTATTGGCCTTATGCTACTACTCTGTTTGATGTGATAAGACGTTCTATGCCGATGACTGCTCCAGGGTCGCTAAGTGATGATGAAGTTTATGCTCTTACTGCATATCTACTATTTTTGAATAATATCATTGATGAATATGAGGTTATGGATGCATCGAAATTACCAAAAGTTAGAATGCCAAATGAAGGTGGTTTTATAAATATTTACAAAATAGAAGAGACACTTAGATAGAAGCTTAGTTGAGCATTTCGATGATTAGGTTGAACTCTTTATTATTTTTAATAAGATTTACAATTATCGGAAATATGAATTAAGGGGATTTCGGCTGATTTTAGTTTGATTTTGATAATATTAATAATACACAACAAATTAAAATAGATCACAACATGTTCAATGTAGCATGATGTATGTGTTTTATTACTCTGGCTACTCAATTATTTTTCAGATCAACATGACGGCAAAAGCGTTCCCGTATACAATATTGCTATATGTCTGGAAATACATTTGGAAAACTATTCACTATCACCAGTGCTGGAGAAAGTCACGGGTCAGCTCTTATGTGTATTATTGATGGTTGTCCACCAGGTTTAAATTTAACAGAAGCCGATATGCAGCATGATTTGGATCGACGCAAGCCAGGCAAATCGCGTCATGTGACTCAACGCAAGGAATCAGACACAGTCAAAATAATGTCAGGTGTTTTTGAAGGTGTGACAACCGGAACCCCTATTGGGTTATTAATTGAAAACGAAGATCAGAAATCAAAAGATTACGGTAACATTAAGGATATGTTTCGTCCGGGGCATGCAGATTATACCTATCAACAAAAATACGGAGTCCGTGATTATAGGGGTGGAGGACGTTCATCTGCACGTGAAACATGTATGCGTGTAGCTGCTGGCGGGATTGCAAAAAAATATCTAAAAGAAAAATTTGATATAACAATACGTGGTTATATTGCGCAAATAGGACCTTTAAAGATAGAGCATAAGGACTGGGATGAAGTGGAAAATAATTCATTCTTTTGTCCAGATATAGAACGTGTTTCTGAACTAGAGAATTATATGGATTTATTACGTAAGGAGGGTGAGTCTATTGGTGCACGCATCAATGTTGTTGCTGAAAATATTCCTGTTGGCTTAGGTGAACCTATTTTCGATCGTCTAGATGCTGACATCGCTAGAGCGATGATGAGTATCAATGCGGTCAAAGGTGTTGAGATAGGCGCAGGTTTTGAATCAGTAGAACATAAAGGAACTCATCATCGAGACGAAATGACGCCTGAAGGCTTTGTAGGTAACAATGCCGGTGGTGTTTTAGGTGGGATTTCATCAGGACAAGATATTTTGGTTAGTATCGCTTTAAAACCCACCTCTAGTATTCGCTTGCGAGGTGAGACTATTGATAAAGCTGGGCAGCCGGCTGAAGTAATAACCAAAGGTCGCCACGATCCCTGCGTTGGCATTCGAGCAACACCGATTGCCGAAGCGATGCTAGCACTGGTATTAGTGGACCATGTACTTCGACATCGTGCACAGAACGTAGATGTTCAATCTGAAACACCCATAATTCCCGCAAGTATATAAAAATGATTAAAGTCGATGGCTTGCCATATTGGCGACTGTCTGGTTTTTATTTTCTATTCTTTCTTACCATCGGTTGTTTCATGCCGTATTGGTCTTTATATTTAAAATCTTTAGGAATGAACGCAGAAGCGATTGGAATTTTATCTGCAATAATTGTCGTAACAAAAATATTTTCATCATTTATCTGGGGTTGGATCGTTGACTATACGGGTAAACGAATGCATGTGATTCGTTATACTTCGTTCTTTTCATTATTATCATTTTGTTTTGTTTTGTTTTTTCAAGACTTCTGGTCGCTGTTTATCATTTTATTAATTTTTTCAATTTTCTGGAGTGCCGCGTTACCTCAGGTAGAAGCCACGACTTTATCTCATCTTGGTGAGGAAAGTGATAGGTATACTACTGTGAGAATATGGGGCTCTATCAGTTTTATTATAGCCGTAGTAGCTCTGGGTAATTTCTTTGATTATTATTCCATAAATTATCTATTGCCCATCGTTATTTTTTCAATGGCATTGGTCTGGTTCCATAGTTTATTTATTCCAGAGGTTCCTTCATCTTACCAAAAGTCTGATAACTCAACATTCAAGGCTATTTTATTTAAACCACGGGTCATTGCTTTAATGGCTGTATGTTTTCTGATCCAGGCAAGCCATGGTACGTATTACACATTCTTTTCTATTTATCTTGAAGAACATGATTATTCAAATAGATTTATTGGTATATGTTGGGCGTTGGGTGTTTTTGCAGAGGTAATTATTTATCTCTTTATGCATAAAGTGATAGGCCGTTTTGGATTACGCAGACTGATGATTTTAACAGTGATATTTGCGACGCTGCGTTGGTTATTGATCGCATTTTTTGTGGACAATATCACCATATTATTATCTGCGCAATGTCTACACGCCGCTACTTTTGGAGTTTATCATGCTGTAGCGATTCAATATATTCACCTTGAATTTAAAGGCTCTCATCAGGGACGAGGTCAAGCTCTCTATAGTAGCGTAAGTTTTGGTGCAGGTTTAGCGTTAGGCAGTTTAATTAGTGGTTATCTTTGGGATTCGGTTGGCTCCATGCAGACCTTTCTATTTGCTGCTATTTTGAGTGCGATCGGTATTCTTATTGCTTGGTTTGGATTAAAAAATAACTACTCTTAGTCTTCCACTCATTAGTTTACATATGAAAAAACTAAACGTTTGTGCCGCCGACGGTAATATCGTCGATTCTGATTGTGGGTTGTCCAACACCGACAGGAACAGATTGACCATCTTTACCACAAGTGCCAATGCCAGAATCAAGCGCCATATCATTGCCGACCATCGTTACACGGGTTAACACATCAGGACCGTTACCAATAATCGTTGCACCTTTGATAGGTGTAGTAACTTTACCCTTTTCAATTTTATATGCCTGACTAGCACTAAATACAAACTTGCCATTGGTGATATCAACCTGACCACCACCGAACTGTACCGCATAGATGCCTTTATCAACTGAGGCAATGATCTCTTCCGGCTGATGATCTCCACCTAACATATAAGTGTTTGTCATCCGCGGCATTGGTAAATGAGCATAAGATTCGCGACGGCCATTCCCCGTAGGTGCTACGCCCATTAATCGAGCATTATGTTTATCTTGCATATAAGTTTTTAAGACTCCGCATTCTATTAAGGTCGTCGAAGCTGTTGGCGTCCCTTCATCATCAACATTCAAAGAGCCACGTCGATTTTCTATAGTGCCATCATCAACAACAGTAACTTCGGGTGATGCAACTCGCTCGCCAATTCTGCCAGAGAATGCGGATGTTTTCTTACGATTAAAATCACCCTCTAATCCATGCCCGATAGCTTCATGTAGTAATATGCCAGGCCAACCCGATCCAAGTACAACTGGCATCATACCCGCCGGTGCAGCATCGGCTTTAAGATTAATTAGCGCCTGTTCAATAGCTTCGTCAACGTATGACATAGCCATGCCTTCATTTAAAAAATAATCATAGCCAAATCGACCTCCACCGCCAGAACCACCTTTTTCAATACGGCCATCTTCTTCAACTATGACATTAATATTAAGTCGAATCAGAGGCCTGATATCGCCACTCAGCATACCCTCACTATTGGCAACTAATATAGTTGATTGAGAACCAACTAAGCCAATCATAACTTGTTTAATTCGAGGATCTTTTTTTCGTGCAGCTTGGTCCAGCTGTTTTAACAGATTAATTTTTTCTTCAGTTGTTACTGACTTTAGAGGGTCTTCATCACTGTAAAGAATAGGTGTACTTGTTTTGTGCCATGCTTGTAATTGACCATTATCTCCATGACTGGCAATTGATCGTGCTGCAGTTGCTGCCTGATTTAGTGCTGGTAATACAATCTCATCAGAATAGGCAAAACCGGTTTTTTCACCGCTGATGGCACGTACACCAACGCCTTGATCAATATTATAAGAACCTTCTCTGACAATACTATCTTCTAATACCCATGATTCCGAATGAGAGGATTGAAAATAAAGATCAGCCTGATCAATTGATGAGAGTGCCAGCTGGTCTAATGATTTTTGAATATCATTTAAATCAAGACCACGTTGAGTTAGTAAAGTATTTTCAGCTGTGTCTAATGCGTTAGTCATTTAATCAAATTATCCAGTTCATTATGCTACTTTATGTGTGATAGTGCGGGAAAGTTATTGCGAAGTTTGATTTGTTTATCAAGATCAATGGCGGCTATGGCTACGCCCGGACCTCTATCAACACATGCAAGTATCTTACCCCATGGGTCAACAATCATACTATGCCCCCATGTTTCTCGTTCATTTTCATGCATCCCACCCTGATTAGAGGCTATAACGTAACATAAGTTCTCTATAGCTCGTGCTCTTAATAGTGTTTCCCAATGTACTTCTCCTGTGGTTGCTGTAAAAGCCGATGGAGCGGTAATAATTTGCACATCATCATCATGCATTTTTCGGTATAATTCTGGAAATCGCAGATCATAACAGACTGAGAGTCCAATATTTCCAACCTCGGTTTGTGCTACTACAAGCTCATCTCCTGGTTCAAAAATATTGGATTCATTATACGATTCGTCATTTAATTCGTTAACAAGGACATCAAATAGGTGTATTTTTTCGTAAGATGCAACGCACTCACCTTCTGAGTTATAAAGCAAACTTGCGGCAAGTGCTTTGTCTGATTTATCAGACTCGAGTGGGATAGTCCCGCCTAATAGCCAGATATGGTGTTGTTTTGATTGTTCAGAAAGAAAAAATTGTAAAGGTCCATCACCAAATTTTTCAATAATCGCCTGGTAATCATTGTTTTGTCTAGCCATTAATGGAAAATTTTCTGGCAAAGTAATAAATTTAGCGTTTTTAGAAACTGCTTCAGCAATAATTTTTTGGGCAATATTTAGGTTTTCATTAACAGTAGTGGTAGATACCATCTGTATAGCGGCAACATTTATCATAGGCTGATTATACGGCAGTCCCTAATGTTCAAACAACACAAACAGGCCTGTAACGTTTTTAATGTATACCGTATAATGACCAGTTTTTTTATAACTTTAGGGTCAGAAAGTGAACGAAGATTTTGCACGAATCAATCGATTACCACCCTACGTTTTCAATATTGTCAATGAATTGAAGATGGAGGCTCGTCATCGTGGCGAAGATATTATCGATTTTGGGATGGGTAATCCAGATCAGCCCACACCAACACACATTGTTGATAAGTTAGTCGAGGCATCAAACCGCGATGATACTCATGGTTATTCCATTTCGCGCGGAATCCCTCGACTGAGGCGTGCAATCTGTAATTGGTACAAAAATCGATACAGTGTTGAACTGGATCCTGAGACAGAGTCGATAGTAACTTTAGGTTCTAAAGAAGGTTTGGCTCATTTGGCTATGGCTATTGTTGATAGAGGTGATGCTGTATTAGTCCCTAATCCGGCTTATCCGATTCATCCTTATGGTTTTGTCTTAGCTGGTGCGGATGTGCGACATGTTCCGATTGGTCCGGGCATAGATTTTTTTGAAGAATTGCAAAAATCAATAAGAGATTGTTGGCCCAAACCAAAAGCATTGCTCATTAATTTTCCAAGCAATCCAACAACACAGTGCGTGGATCTAGAATTCTTTAGTAAGATTATCGAAATTGCTAGAGAACATCAGATCTGGGTGATCCAGGATTTAGCCTATGCTGATATTGTCTTTGACGGCTACATTGCACCATCAATCATGCAAGTTCCTGGAGCTAAAGATATTGCCGTTGAATTTTTTTCTATGTCAAAGAGTTACAATATGCCCGGTTGGCGTGTTGGTTTTATGGTGGGTAATCCCACGTTAGTCGCTGCACTTTCGCGAATTAAATCCTACTTAGATTACGGTACATTTACTCCAATACAGATTTCTGCAATTACTGCGCTTGAGGAATCTCAGCAATGTGTTGTTGAGATTCGTGATATGTACTGCAATCGGCGTGATGTTTTGTGTGATGGCTTGAACGCAGCAGGATGGAAAGTTGAAAAATCCAAGGGGACTATGTTCGT
>Ga0115551_1001472_pt1 | contig 15004 bp, 9 predicted proteins | sample COGITO_mtgs_1103_FD_87179 | JGI IMG/M metagenome (GOLD analysis project Ga0115551, IMG submission 87179) | Pelagic marine microbial communities from North Sea - COGITO_mtgs_110321 | ecosystem: Environmental > Aquatic > Marine > Epipelagic | place: Germany:Helgoland, sampling site Kabeltonne... | reverse complement strand
TCTTCTCGTGTAAATAAAGCACTGCTAGCATAATGATTTCCAAAGATTGCCGCTAAAGCTGCCCCAAATTTTTGAGCACCACTTAGTCCTATAAGATCACCATAAACCAAAGCCGATGCACTGAATGGATTCCCTTCGCCATCATTATAGATACCACCACAAGTAATCTCATTACATCTCCAAGTATTGAAGTTTGCTGCAGCACGGTTATTAGCACAATGCCGACCTGGGCCATCACAAGTACTTGAATCGCCGCCTTCACGATGGAAAGTACCCAAGGACAACTCATCTATAATGACATTCATCTCAATCTTCAAACCCAGTGTCATTTTAGTAAAACTAATATCCTCTTGACCAGCAAAGCTAGACGGTTTCTCTTCTATTTTAAACAAGGCCTGACCAGTGACTTGCCCTAAAGATTCATCACTTAAAGCAGTATCACTTAATGAAGTTAGGTCAGCTGAACTCTGCCACGATACAAGCAATAGGCACAAAAGACGTAGAGCAAGTTGCGATGCAGATTTAATAAAAGAATAGTTTTTAATTATCATATTAATTCACCACAAATATAGAAACTTGAGTATTGGCCGGTAAACTGAGTTCACCATTTAACTTCAACCCCATTAAAAATGTACTTGTCGTTCCGGGGTTTACTTCTTCTGTGCTCGAAATGTAAATACCGGTTGTTTTAAAGTTGGTCGCTTTAATTTTATTAGGCAGTGTCCATTGCAAAGCTGACTTACCAGAATTTTTTAAATCTGAAACCAAATCAAATCCTAAGCCTTCAAACTCTAATGCCCCTTGAAGTTCATCAACAATCAAATATCCAGTTTCACCAGCAGTTGCATCCGCTTTTTTCTTACCTGATGTATTGGTAAATACAAAGCTACTTTCATCACCCAGGATGATTTTAGCATTAAGGGTAATACCACTCTGTCCTGAAACTTCATTCAATACATCATCACCAACAGGCACTAGCTCTGCAAAGCTGCTCATTATTAATGAAAACGATAAAGCGGCTGTAATAACTATTTTATTTATCATTATTAATTACCTATTAAATATCCATTGTGGTTATGCGAAGGTGTTGAACTTGCATGCCACGAATTTCAATGGTATTGCCAACATCAGGTTGAAATGCATAGTGATAGTTTTCAGGAGTTCCATCGTCAGCCATTCCACTTCTTAATCCCGTTCGTAATTCTGGATTGTACTTTTCACCAAAATAAATACTTTTTACATAAATGTTACTTTTTGGAGCAATACCAACAGACGCAGGTAAAGGCGATATTTCTATTTGAAGCTGATTATTCCCTTCTGCATCAGTGACATTATCAAGGGTCATAGGCTGATTACTAGTCCCTAATGTTGTGTAAATATCAATACCATTAAAAGTAAGACGACTGTCTATAGGAGTAGTAACATAGTCATTATTATCGATTGCTGCTTGCTTACTAGTAGATGTAGGTAACGAGGTAGAAACGGTTAGTTGATCTACATACAACCCCGTTGCACCTGCTATTGATACTCCGTGATTTGCAGTAGCGAATATATCTGAGTAGGTTCCATAAAAACGAAAGCCTTCTACATCAATAACCGCGCGAAAATTATTAGAGCCTCCTCCTATCAAATCATCAAAGCGTATATGAGCAGTAAACTTATCGGATATTGCATCTAAGTCAGATTCAAATTGTGCAGCTGCAGCCTGGTAGCCTGCGAGATTGTCTTCCTGTCTTTTATTGGATCGATCGACCTGACTTAGACTAGCACCAGGAAACTCTGATCGCATAACCGTCGTGGTGGTCATCGTAGAATTACCAGGATCAGCTGCATCACCCGTAAAGATATCTACCGTTCTTAGATCACCTAAAAATACCGGATTATTAACTGTGCCAAAGTTTCCACCTGAATCGGCAGTACCTGAAACCGTTCCCGTTTTGTGTATTCTTAATTCACTAAAAATAAGTTGATCCTGATCAGGGGTTTCAACCAAATCTAGAGTAATCTCAAACTCACCAGGCCCAAGTGGAGCATTTGGGTCCACTCTTTTATCAGCACTGTGAATGGATAGATTATCAACAATGACACCAATCCCCTCACCCGTAGTCAATGACAGCTCGCTATCATTCATAGCTTCAAGTGCATAGCTGGGCAAACTTAATGCACTGATCATCAAGGGGAGGTTAATGTAACGTAAAACGAGTTTCTTCATAGAATCACTCTTACTCTGAATAGTTTATTATTTTTATGTTTCTAAGCTTTTAGCTTTTAAATTCTATATCTGAATATCAGTTCAAAGATGGTATAAAAATGTTGTACTAATGTACAACATCTTTACCCTGTCTTTGCGAAACGACTATGGCAAGTACGTTCCTGAAAGATTTAACCACGTCCATCTTCTTGCACCTGCAGTGCGTCCTGAGTCACTGGCATAAGGCTCATAACCAGATGTAATGGCCGATTCTATAAAGAAAATACCAGGCCGATCAAGAGAATTAACCTTATCTCCCGTTACAGACCAACGTTGCCCAAGAGCTATATCCGAACCACAGTATTTTGCAAATAACCAAGCATCACCACCTGTATGGGATATACAGGATAATCCATTAGATTCTTCACCAAATACTAATTGCTCAGTAGTTGGATTGTAAGCAATACCATTTTGTCGATCGATTGTATTACAGGTTTTATTCTTAACCCTAGCATCAACACCTTCCCAATCAACACAGTTATTACCACCTTCATTATTATTTTCAATAGTCCGGAAATTTTGACTTACTGTAAATGGATGCTCTAGTTGAGAGAAAAGACCACCACTATTTTTATCATATATCACGCCTGTCTCAGGATCAGTAATAGTCAAACTTGCTATTAAATTTGTGTCTTTAATAACAAAAGGAAGCTGAAATTTTTCTAATAACGTTTTATCAGTAGAAGTAGCTGCAACTGTCGGTAACACACTAAAGGTAGAGGACAAACCATTTCCTGAAGGAAGTTGAGGACCTGAAGCTGATACTGATAAAGACCAATCAAACACTAGATCATTAAAACAGTTATGAGTAACACCTGCTTTCATTCTCATTTCCGTTAGTTCAGGATTCAAGTCAGCAGCATTAACCTGCCCCGTCACATAAAATCTTCCATCATTTTTCCACGTAGGATTAATTCTTGATGGTATGCCCGTGTAATCTTTGGTTAAGCCAGTAAAACCAATGGGACTAGAACCATTAGTAATCGTCAAAGCACTTGTAGCGCTGGATGCATCAATCAGGCCCACTGGAAGCGTATTTGAGAGTGATGCATCGTTATTAACTAAGCCTATACCAAACGATAAACTCGCAGATCCGTCGCAGTTGTCTACAATGGGAACGGTAATGGTTTTTTCCGTCTCGCCCGGCCCAAAAGATATGACTTGCTGAGGAGTTAAGTCACCGTAATGAACACCTTCAGCAGCACTCACAAAAGAACGCTTTAAAAACACTTCGAAAGTATTATTGTTAATACTATTATCAAAATCAGCTTCGGCATCGTCTGAAAGCAGACGGCTTTGAGTCGCCTGAATCGTTATGGTTTTTGTCGGTATTAATTCAGAAACAGTATAATTAGCTTCAGTAAACTTCAGTTTAATAGGCGTTGTATGGTCAGTAATTGTGATTGTAGTACTGCCATGATCCCCTGCTTCCGCAACATCGGGCGTCGTTGTGCTTATACCATTGCAGTTTGCTTTGTTAACCCAAGTCAGCACAATTGTCTCATTAGGATCATAACGCTGATCATCTGCTATTGTAATTTGTACAGATTTCTCAGCAGCATCCTGATCTTCCCAATAAATATCGCTCTGACCTGAAGCCGAAGAATTAAGGTATGAAATAGAGTAATCATCACTTAAGCCAGCGTCTCCCATAAGACCTAAAGTGACACACATTTCACCATCATTACCATCCAATCGCTCTAAGGTCACAAGCACTACGTTACCCTGATCAACTTCATCAGCAGAATAAGATACTTGCTTAAAGCTAATGCGCCCTGGGGTAATATCATTAATTGTCTGAAAATATGATTTGTTCGTTCCTAGTATGGCACTGGTTGAAGGAACCGATAAAGTAGCGCTACCAGGGTCGGTTACCTTTATAAGGTTAACCGCGAAGATTTCATCGGTTTCAAAAACGTTGTCGAGAATCGTAGTAAAATCGATCGTCTTTGTTTGTCTTGCTTCAGGCGTTCCACTGGAGTTATCAGTAAAACTCAAACGACCCTGACCTAAAACATTACCATTCGGAGTACCTGAAATAGGGAACCCTGACTGAGTTATTGAAAAATCATCGGGGTTTATTGCTGTAACTGCCTGTATTTCATAAACAACGTCAAATGCTCCAAGACTATCAGTGCCAACGCGCTCTACCGTTATTACACCAGAGCCGCCTTCGTTTACTGCAATATTGTCAGATGCTGTCGACGGTGCTATTGCAATGGCACCATAAGGGTTAGGCGTTTTATCAACAATATTGACATCAATTAGACTGTTATTTCCCAGTCCCGGCTCAGTACTTCCTAAGCCTTCCAGTTCAATAGTAAAAGTCTCGGTACCCTCACGAAGCGAATCGCCAATTAATTCAACAATAATATTCTTGTCTTCGCGATCATGAACTGACCAAGTTAATATTCCTTGTCCTCTATCTGGATCACCCAATGGTTTAGGATCATCTTTCAATCTGAAATCTACATCGAGCGTCGCAGAATCAGACTGAATCTTAAATGCAACTGAAACAATACCATCATCACCTAGGAGGCGACTGACTGGAATTAATAGCTCATTAACATCATTTTCAATTTGATTTTCATCACCTGTCTCTTGCTCGTTGGCAAATTGAAATTCACCTCTAGGCTGATCAGGAAATACTTTGCTTAGCTCTACTGCCGTTAAAGCTCGATCATAAATTCTAATATCATCAAAACCGCCTATTATTCCTTCTGATGCGTCAGGCACATTACCAAACACCCAATCGCCAGAAGCATAACCAGTACTCGCTCCCAACAATACTTTGGCGCTATCTGGAATAACATTCAATGGACTAGGATCAGGATAAGAGGTATCGATCTCTGCTTTATCAATATATAACTTAGTATTAGATCCATTCTTAACATAAGCGATTGTCATCCATTGCCCAACTCGAACAGTTTCAAGACTTAACTCTTGCTCATGAGGCCCAGTACTGACATCGCTGGTTGTATTATTAAACTGTATTTTTTTTGTGCTTTTATTAAAAAATAATCCTGGCTGCCTATTGCCCGCATTACCTTTTTGAATAAATCCAGCCCAATCAGATACTGGAAGACTATCTAATCTAAAACGATAAATGAGAGTATATTGATCTTGAGTTGTACCTACTTGCAGTCCTGTATTTGATCCATCAATAGAAAATGAATCAGCATCTCCGAGCTTGGCAAAATAGTCATTTGAATCATTTTTACGCGGAGTAATCTCGACCTGAGAGGTATTCAGAATAAGACTATGGCCATTACCACTCGCATCTAAACTAGGGTTGGTGTATTGATTAAAATCATAAGCTGCACGTAAAGGTGAGATGATTTTAATCGTCAGTATCGTCGTCGTCGTTGCGGGTGAATCTACATCGGCATCGGTAACTTGCAGCTGGATATCAAGATAATAATCATCATTTACCAAATCAACTTCAGGAATAGTGACGGTAGGTGTGTTTGCATCGATTAATATCGGTGTGATAACGGTATCCGTGCCAGTATTATTAGCCCCGACTCTCTGGTCAATAATTGTCCATTGATAGATTAGCCCAATATTATTACCTGTTTCTGGATCGATCGCCGTGACGGATAAATCAAAGCTTTGTTTTTCTGGAAACTCGCGACCTAATGATAATTCAATAACGGGCGACAAATTTACAATCGGTCCATTAGAAACCCACTCACCTTCTGTTTTAGCGTCATTCAAATTCATCCAAGCTTGGGTATTACCTGATAGCCTTAACGCTAGAGACAAGCGAGAGTTTTGATCGGCATCATGAGGTGCCGCAAACTGATAGTCCTTACCGAAGGCATCTTCACATGCAGCAAAGCCATCTTTCCATAAATCCGATGTTAAAGAAGCGGCTCCCACTAAAGCATTGGTGGCAACTTTCCATTCATAACCGTTTGTGCAGGCAAACCCTTGTTGCAACGATGCACCACCTGCATAGCACTGACCTGCTACCCAGTTCTTTTTACTATCGGTATTTAAATTGAAATAACCGCAGTCTTCTGCGTCACCCTCGACCACATTATTCGACGTAACAAAGTCTTGAAATTGGCTTGAGGCTGTCCAAAACCCTTCACTCACTTGGTCGCTGTAGTTAATCCAAACAAACTTATTATCAGGTAATGCATCGACCATAGCCGACAATGCGCTATTTGAGACTGCTGAATTAGGCGGACGATATTCCGCGCTATCTGCTAGTTTTTTACAATAACCAAAGCCTAAAGCAGACTCTGCTTTTTTATCAGTCAGCTCCCACTGAGCATCCCCCGAAGAATTGTTACCAAGATAACACGCGTGGTATGCGACATAGCCATTACACGATTCAGCAATCCACTGACCCGAAGAGTTAATTAATGCACAGTCTGCGTTATTACGATTCGTTGGCTGCCCTTCACCCCACCAAGCTTGGCGGGTTTGATTAGAAATAAAGAATTCTTCAAAGGCTAAATCCGTTCGATTTAGCCAAACTTTATTATAATCAGCTGAAATACCTGTACCACCGACTGGCAGTGTCGCCGCTTTAATCCCATCATTTTCGATGCTATCACGAGGAACAGCATACAGCGCTTGAAGCCCTTGCTGCTCATCACACACAGCAAAGCCTGATCGCCATTCATCTTGCTCTTCGGTGATAAACCAAGCACCGGTATCATAACAAGCAAAAGAGTGCTTTTCTGAACAAGAAACGTCTTGCCATAACCCAGTATCACGGTGAATTAAAGTACAATCTGCAACCCCGCCTGAATCACTTGTATTGCCTAAATTACCACCAAACCAGTTGGTATATTCCGTTCTATTTCCCAGCCAATAATTTTCAGAAAGAGAAAAATTATTGATATTGGAATAGTAATACACCCATGTTCTTTTCTTAGCGGCGGTGATACCCGCAATCGCTCGGCCTAAATTTGTATCTTCGCCATCATTAACAGGAACGCTGAAAAAATAGGCAGGGCCAAAATTATTCTTACACAACGAGTCTGCTTTGATCGGATCCCAAGAATTGACAGATTTAGTCTTAGAGGCTGCATTGCCATCGAGTGGTTCACCTGGCTTAGTCGTTGTTCCTAATGCTTGTGCAACCTGCCACTCACTGCCGTTGTAACACGCATAATGAGCACCGACATAATCACAATCATCAACAGTCCAAGCCCCTGTGCTCGCGTCACTTTCGCGATAAACACAACCCTGCTCTGATTCATTCACGCCAGTAGTACCCAAGTCATCACGACTTAGCTTATAGGTTAAACCTGGATCATAAGAAAAAGCCAGACTTGTAAAAAATATTGTTATTGCGCCCAAAGTAAAAGACAGCAGCATGTGTTTCTTAGCCAATAATATTTGCATTACTTAATGACCCTTAATATGTAAATAACTAACGGAATCAACGTGGATATTTTCAAACCCAGCGCTACCTATAATGGCACCATTAATATTGATATCTCTAAATGAAATAGCTCCCTGCGTGCCACCCAAAGAAATATTTAGATGTGAGTCACTACCAATACCTTCACCTTTCAACTTGATATCATTCAATCTAAAATCATCAAACTCTACTCGAGTAGAAATGTAATTTTTTCCAGCAGTATCATTCTTTACTGCATCGCCATCATTGCCAGTATCATAATCAAACTCGCCATCATCGATATAAGTAAAATAGAAGAAAGAGCCTGTTGGCATACCCGCCGTAAAAGCGAATTCGCCTTCATTAGTAAATTTGAACGTAATATCGGCGTTAGAAGCCAAAGTGAAGTCATTAATGGCTAATGAACCTACTCGACTATACTGGTTTTGCAACTGAGCCTCTGAAGATGCAGTACTGGATAATGGATCAACGGCGGCTAAACTACTGTCGTAATTAAACTGAAGCGCACCGAGTGATACATCCATAACATCAAAACTATTGAGTTTCATGACTAACTCACCAGTACCCGTCACATCAATATCAAATGAGAATGCGCTATCTTTAATCACTAGATCGCGTAACGAGAACGCCCCACCGCCGCCTTTTTCCAATGTTCCGTTAGCACTATCTTCATACCGAACTTCGCCAACAGTTACATCAGAGCTTGTGTTGATATCAATAGTAATTCCACTTTGACCCGACACAACCGAGAGATCAGAATCTTGCATCGGCAGTAGCGCAAAGCAATTAGTACTAAGGAGAAATGACATACAGATTGTTTTTTTCATAATTATTTTCCCTGTATCGTCAGATAACTATCAGGAGTCATCGTGTAGCCATTAACAACTAAACGCCCCATTGTCCCCAACTGATCACCAGCACGTACATTGCTTAATGTCATATCGCCAGTTTGAGTAATAACCCCAATATGCAGACCACCAATTTCTTCGCCGGCAGCGTTCTGCCCCGTTGTTAAATCAATTGAATTAGCAATACTAAAATTATTTAATGTCAGATCTCCACCAAACGTAAAATCATCAATACTTGCTAGATCATCATCACCATAGTCTATGTAGTCAAACCTCATAGAAAGTGTCTCTGGAAGATTCACCTCAAGCTGCAAGCCTTCCTCACCGCTTGCTCCACGAGCAAAGACATTTATATCGGTAATCCCACCATTATCATTAATATTGGTTAGTGCTAAACCACCAAATGAGTGCATTTGACCAACAATAGAATCTGCAGTCTGATCACCATTGACGTTAATTTGGTCGAACCTCAGATCTAGATCATTAATTTCAGTGATAGAGAGGGATAATCCTGACTTAGTACCACGAGTAACCAGGTCTAAAACCATCTTAATTGGCCTGTCAGTACCAGGGTTGATTGCATCATCGTTAGAGCCATCAGTATCAATACTGAAGTTCCTTATATTTAATGTATTACCCTCAGTCTCAAAATATGTTCTGCCGATGGTGCCTTTGAAGTTCAAATCTAAATCCATTCCACTCTGGCCAGAGACATGTCTTAGACTTTCCTCCTCAATACTCTGCATCGCATTAACCTGACTTACTGGCAGCACTAATAACAACCAAAAACAATTTATTAATCTTGTAGATAATTTCATAATCAATGCCCCATCACTTCTAAGTAGCTACCCGGTAGAACCTGCAAGTTCATTTTGATACTCCCTAAAACTTGTGCTGATGTATCGCCTACTGGTTTCAGTGTAATATCATTAATGCTCATACTTCCTCTGATACCACCACGGCCAGTATTTGGATCGCCCAGTGCTATAAATATCCCTTCATCATCACCAGAACGAACATTGATTGAACTGTCGCTAACATAAAAATAATTAGTCGTTGGATTACCTGCATCAGAAGCCAATGCATCAAAAGAGACAGTGGCATTAAACTCCTGCACATCGGTATCAGAGGTATCATAATAAACAAAATCAAATCCCGAGCCTGCGGCAAAATACGCATCAAAATTAATGGCCGACTCACCGGCAACATCTGGCGCTCCCAAAACAATGTAACCGCCCTCAGGAATAGTAAAGTTTTTAAGACTGATATCATTAATTACAGATTCGTTTAATCTGAAGTTTCTTATATTGACCTGACCGCCCGTAATCTCAGGTATACCAGCACGCAACCCTTTATCCGTTACGTCAAATGTCATTCCGGTGAATTCAATACCACCCGCATCGCATATGCCTCCGGAATAGCTTGAGCAATAATCAATCGTCATTGACAGCTCTGAACCGTCATCAGTGTAGTAAAGGTCGTAAGAAGTTTCTTTAGGAACGGAGATATCTAATGTAAAGCCTGATTCATCTGCAATATTATTGTTGTTCGAGTCGTATCCGCCAGCCCACACATCAACAACGAGAGGATCTACTCCACCTGTTGTAAGATGCCTCATACCGAAGCCGCCTACAGATTTTCCGTTAATTTTTAGAGTATCTACTGATAAATCAATGGGGAGCTCTTTATTGCTAAAACGAATACCGTTTCGCCCAGCTCGATCACCAGCACCAGCAATAATATCGACATCAATAACCTGCTGAGATCGAGTAGCAATATTGATGTCCGACATCGTGACACTGCCGTAATCATCTTCATCAAAATACTGAACACTATCAATTTGTATTTCATATTCGGAGCGTAAAATAACACCTTCCTGAGCAACCACATCAGACATACTGGAATCATCCAGTCGCTCTAACGCACTTACCATGAGTGGCATCATCAACAATGTAGTCAGGGCTCGGGCCGCCATGAGAACTCCTTTTTATATTTATTATTTTTATCTTATTGGTGTAACCACTCAAAGAGGAAGTGGCACACTGGTACGGAAAGATACCAGATGCAATACCAATGCGCCATTGGCTGCTCTTACATTTTGTTACGAAACAACACATTAGAGGCAAAGAGGATAATATTTCTCTTATAATTCAAAGACTTAGACGGATTTAAAGTTATTGTAAATAAAAGAACATTAAGTGAACACTTGTTAATTACGTGTAATAGATTATAAAGACCAATCAATCTCAGTCTTACTTTTATCGCTAAGATACTGATTTATAAGGGAAAAAGGTTTAGATCCAAAAAAACCACGGTAAGCAGATAGAGGAGAGGGATGAATACCTTTAAGTACTCGGTGCTTACTGTCATCAATAAGCGACGCTTTCTTCTGAGCGTAAGCGCCCCACAATACAAACACGACATTCTCACAATGTTCGGAAAGTAATTGGATAACCCGATCAGTAAAACTTTCCCAACCTTGCTTCTGATGCGACCCGGCGTTTTTTCGCTCAACCGTCAACATAGCATTCAATAGCAATACGCCCTGCTCAGCCCAACGGGTAAGATCACCACTTGTAGCAATAGGAATACCCAAATCAGTATTCAATTCTTTATAGATGTTCTTAAGTGAAGGTGGCAATTTGGTAACGTAGCCTGGTACTGAAAAACTTAAACCGTGAGATTGATTAGGGCCATGGTAAGGGTCTTGCCCTAGAATAACGACTTTCACATTCGAGAGTGGCGTTAGGTTAAACGCGGTAAAGATTTGATTTGCAGGTGGGTAGATTATCTTGCCCTGAGCTTGCTCCGCGGTAAGAAAGGTTTGCAGCGATTGCATGTAAGGTTGATCAAATTCAGCCTTTAGCAACCCCTGCCAGTCTTTAGGTAAGTGCGAAGCAGACAATTCAATACGCGCCTGAGGAGGAACTAACTCTTCAGTCGCCTGCTCATTACCAAACATATTGAATTGCTCTTTCATCACGCTACCTATTTGGTTTTATTAAAACTTAGTCTGTTTAACATTAACCCTGTTTAACAATAGGACGCATGTGTGGGAATAAGATAACATCCTTAATCGTTGGACTGTCAGTAAACAACATAACCAAACGGTCGATACCAATACCTTCACCCGCAGTAGGAGGCATGCCGTATTCTAGTGCTTGTATATAGTCAGCATCGTAATGCATGGCTTCATCATCACCGGCGTCTTTCTCGTCAACTTGCTTCAAGAAACGAGCTTTCTGGTCTTCTGCATCATTAAGCTCAGAGAAACCGTTCGCCAACTCGCGTCCGCCCACGAAGAACTCAAAACGGTCAGTAACAAACGAATTTTCATCGTTACGACGTGCCAATGGAGAAACTTCCCAAGGGTAAGCTGTGATAAACGTTGGCTGATCCAATTTCTCTTCAGCAGTTTCTTCGAATATTTCGCACAACCACTTACCCGCGCCCCATGCAGACTGCTTATCATCTTCACGAATGCCAACCTGACGACCATAAGCAATCATTTGCTCTAGATTATTTTCAGGGTCGTTAATCACAGCCGCATCAAAATCAGGATTATACATAAGCACTGCGTCGGCCATAGTTAAACGCGTAAACGGCTGATTGAAGTCATAAATAGTTTCACTAACCACATTGCCTTCAGCATCTTTCGTCGTGCTCTTAATATCGGTAGTTCCCAATACTTCAAGCGCCGCAGTACGTAGCATATCTTCAGTGATGTTCATTAGATCGTTATAGTCAGCATACGCCTGATAGAATTCGATCATGGTGAATTCTGGGTTATGGCGCGTCGAAAGACCTTCGTTACGGAAGTTACGGTTAATTTCGAACACACGCTCGAAACCACCCACAACCAAACGCTTCAAATAAAGCTCTGGGGCGATACGTAAATACATATCGATGTCTAACGCATTGTGATGCGTTTCGAAAGGCTTAGCCGTTGCGCCACCAGGAATTACCTGCAGCATTGGCGTTTCAACTTCCATGAAGTCACGATCCGCTAAATAACGGCGGATACTATTAACAATACCCGAGCGTACTTTAAACGTATTTCGCGTTTCTTCACTCATAATAAGATCAATATAACGCTGACGATACTTAACTTCTTGATCAGCCAAACCGTGGAATTTATCCGGTAATGGACGCAAAGACTTAGTAAGAATCTGGAAGTTTTCAACGGCCATTACTTCGCAGTACAACTCGCCTTTACCTGATTTACGTAACTGACCTTCAGCCGCTACGATATCGCCTATATCTAGGTTTTCCCAAGCTTTCGATTCTTTCTGTAGCTTCTTACCCACGTATATCTGGATAAAATCAGAACCGTCTTTAATACCGACGAATGGACCACCACGACGCATAACACGACCAGCAACCGAGATAGGCTTATCCAGCTCAACCAACGCTTCTTTATCTAATTCGCCAAATTCTTTTTGCAAATCGCCCGCAAGGTGCTCACGATTAAAATCATTTGGGTGACCATTTGAAGAAGAACCTTCACGTAGTTTGTCTAATTTACTACGGCGCTCTGCAATCAGTTTGTTTTCTTCCAATGCCGATTCAGCATTGTTATTTTCAATTTCATTACTCATATTCTTGTCCGTCATGACTAGAGACCTTTCTTCAAACTGGCTTCAATAAATGGATCTAGGGCGCCGTCTAAAACGGCCCCTGTATTTCGGTTTTCTACACCTGTACGCAAATCTTTAATGCGTGAATCGTCCAATACATACGAACGAATCTGACTGCCCCAACCGATATCGGCTTTCGAGTCTTCTAGTACTTGCGACTCTGCATTACGAATTTTCATTTCATGCTCATACAGTTTTGCTTTCAACTGCTTCATCGCCTGATCTTTGTTCTTATGCTGCGAACGCTGATTTTGACACTGAGTCACGACATTGGTCGGAATGTGCGTAATACGTACCGCAGATTCGGTGGTATTTACGTGCTGACCACCCGCGCCTGATGAACGATACACATCGATGCGCAAGTCCGACGGATCAATATCGATCACAACATTATCATCAATTTCCGGCGACACAAAAACAGACGCAAAAGACGTATGGCGACGGCCACTCGAATCAAATGGCGACTTACGCACTAAGCGATGCACACCCGTTTCAGTACGTAACCAACCAAAGGCGTATTCGCCTTGAAAGTGAATCGTCGCGCCTTTAATACCCGCAACATCACCCGCAGTAACTTCAAGCAATTCAACTTTAAAGCCTTTCGCTTCACCCCAGCGTAAATACATACGCAAAATCATTTCCGCCCAATCTTGGGCCTCAGTACCGCCTGAACCCGACTGAATATCTAAATAAGCGTTATTCGGGTCCATCTCGTTAGAGAACATACGACGGAATTCAAGGACTGCTAGCTTAGTTTCTAAAGCATCAAGCTCAGCAACAATATCTTCGACCGCGCCTGCGTCGTCTTCTTCAACTGCCATATCCAATAGATCTTGAGCATCATTACAGCCCATATCCAGGCTTTCGATGGTCTGAACCACCAGCTCTAAAGCAGAACGTTCACGCCCTAGATCTTGGGCTTTTTCAGGATCATCCCAAATAGCGGACTCCCCCAATATCAGTTCAACTTCTTCTAAACGCTCTTTTTTATGAGCATAGTCAAAGATACCCCCTAAGCATATCGGTGCGTGCGCTTAGGTCTTTGATGGTTTCGACGATCGGATTGATTTCCAAGGTGCGGCCTGTTTTCAGTTATGAATCATATACTCATAGCAGCATATGATTGATAGACAATTTAAAAATGGAGTGGCATTTTAAATTAAAGCTGCCTGTCATTCTATAGCTGCAGATAAAAAGCAGGCATAAAAAAAGCGGCCATCGTTAAATGGCCGCTTCTATATTTCTAATACAGACAAATACTTATTTAACCCCCAAGCACCTGAAAAGAACCATCAATGTAACGAATCACATAAACTCCGTCACGCTCTTCCCTTAAGCTACCCGTCACTAGACCTCTAAAGGTTAAATAAGCAATCGCATCACAATCTTCACCGTCTGTAGGCGTTGTTCCTCGGGCAAAGAAACCACATTTCTCTTCGCTTATTCCTGCACCATCAACGCTATTTAGCTTTTCAAGCTCGCGCTTACTATAGGGTGAATACGATACATTCGAACCTATTCCCGCAAAAACACCTTGCTTCAAGTTTTCATCATCGGTTCTCTGCATTACCTCCCCCCCTGGAATAGGTCCATCAACAAAATTAACCCCAGCCCAAGCCATAACATATTCACCAGATTCGTTACCATTTGCATCGGTTCGATAGGCAACCGAATAACTTTCTGAATCACTCCCCACTGCAAGGTAAGGCAACCCGCTTCCATTTGGATTATTAATGACTTGGGTAGAATCAAAAGCCAATAAGGCATTCACATCGATCAGGTCGTGCGTTCTCCATACCAAGCTAATATCAAGTACAGACTCCGGTAAGTAGGAAGCTCCCGCTTGATTGACTAGGTTAGGCTTAAACTGCAAGCGCATACTATC
>Ga0115551_1001461_pt1 | contig 15040 bp, 10 predicted proteins | sample COGITO_mtgs_1103_FD_87179 | JGI IMG/M metagenome (GOLD analysis project Ga0115551, IMG submission 87179) | Pelagic marine microbial communities from North Sea - COGITO_mtgs_110321 | ecosystem: Environmental > Aquatic > Marine > Epipelagic | place: Germany:Helgoland, sampling site Kabeltonne... | reverse complement strand
CTCTAATATCCCCGCGTTTTCCTCCTCCAAGCGCTCTAAAACTCTCGGCAACGCCTCCAACGCTTTCATATTCTCCTCTCGCTTCACCGTTCTAAAACAGTCGTAAAATCCAAGCCGTCGTAAACACTCGTCTCTGAAACGACACATGTGAATCACGTTCATCTTCTCGTCTTCGTTCTCGTTCAAATCGTTTAAATACTTCTCAAATCGTTCTCGAAAGACTTCCGATTTCACGTCTGCATCCTCCACTTTATCGTCCATCTTTGCTCGTTTCGTAAACTCTGGCAACGCCATCCGAAACACGCGTATCCAATCTTGCTTTTTTATCTTTTGCGGATGCAGTTCTCCTGGATTATAAAGAAAGGTCGTCGGTTCGTACGCGTGGATATCTCTCAAGTGCGGGAATGGAACCTTCGTTTTTTTTTTCATCTCGTTTACGTCTGAATCATCTTTCGTCGTCGTTGTTGGCACAGTAGCAGTCATCCTCCCTTTACGCAGACAGGTGGAGTTTGTCGCGCCGCCGCCTCGCGCGAAGGAGTTCGTGTGCGCACACCACCGAGTCGTAAGAGGAGTAGTTTTGTGGTGTCGTTCTTTTTCCCGACAGCCGAAAGAAGCCAAACACACATGTATTTAGGGTTGCAAAAATCTTGAAAATCTTCGTCTCGCTCTCTCGTTTTTTGCTGCAGCGGAAAAAATCTCTCAATCGCGATTTCTCTGTTTTCCTTTCCACTTCGTAGGAACGTCATATATTGCACGCTTAACCATAAATAAGAATGTTTGCCTTGCACGCACAATCGTTCGCGGTTTCCGCCAGGTAAATACGTTTCGTTTATTTCGCATCATCCGATCGTTTTGTTTTTGGATTTGTAATTAGTATAAGCGCGATTTGATTTCCTTTCCTTTTTTTTGTTTCAGAGAGAATGGATCTTTTAGTACCAAAAGAGAGGTTGGTTTGTTGGTTTCCGGTGCAAATTGAAGCAAAAATAATTAAAAAATCGGCCGCGAAAAACTCACACCTTTTACTCTCTCCCCTTTTCAACACACAGGAACACCACCATTAACAGAAAACAAACGTCCAAGAGAGCGTCTTTGAAAGTTAGAGCGGAGGTACGGATGATTTTTTCGCTCGCGAGGAGTAGAAGCGCCGCGTTTTTCGATTCTCATTCTTTCGTGCTCGGGCGATATATTTCCGGGCGTATCAGAACGAGCCGGATTTTTTTTTTGAGAGGCTGTTTTTTCCTTGTTTTTGCCCGTGATGATGAGCCTCCTGTGTAATAGTGTTTCTTTGGAGTTCTCGCGCTGACCTTTTTTTCTCTTCTCGTTTCTTAAAAACAGGGTGAAGCTGCCCCGGCGCCTGAAAAGAAGGCGGAAGTGCCGCAAATCGGCCCGCCGAGAGGTTCCAAGGTGAAAATCTTGCGCCCGGAATCGTACTGGTTCAACGACTACGGCAAAGTGATTTCGGTCGACCAATCCGGCGTTAGATATCCGGTGGTCGTGAGATTCGAGAAGGTCAACTACGCCGGCGTCTCGACGAACAACTACGCTTTGGACGAGATTGAGTATTAATTCAATCAAAATCTAATGCTAATAATATATATTAAAAATGGAGAAAAGAGAGGAAAAGGAAAGAGAGAAAAAGAGAGAGAGAGAGAGAGGCTGTATTTAGTTTCAAACGCAACATCAGCAAGATTGTATTCGAACGGAAGGGTGAAAGAAAGAGAGAGAAAGAGGTAGAGAGAGGCGGAAATACCGTCCACCCAGAAATTTTTGAACGTCTTGTTTAGCTCGTAGTAAAGTCGGCGAAAAGTATAACAACTAAGTGCTGTGGTTGTAATAAAAAACGAACGTTTTGTATAACCGCATCATCCATATTTAAGCTTCCTCACTTTTCTCTCTTTCTCTCCTTTCTCGAGAAAAACGACGAGAATGAGGGGCGGCTCTCACCGCCCCCGTCGTCCTCGCGATTGGCACCAACAATCGTCGAGGTCGTCCTCGCGAGGAGACGATATGAACAATTTGGTGGTAGACTTGGACGACCCGACCGTAAAACTCTGGGGTCGGTTAGCCGTCTACGCGCTCGTGTTTCTCGCGCCCGGGTACGCAAATTCTGTTTGCGATGAGAGATTTTCCAAACAATACTATCATCCGTTTCTTCGTTTCTCTCTGACTCTCTGACTCTCTGACTCTCTGACTCTCTCTCTCTCTCTCTCTGCACGTACGCGTGCTTATAGGTTACTGTTGTTCGCGTTACCGTCGATTCGACTGGGTGGGAACATACAACTTCAACAGCAGCCACGAAAAGCTTTAGAGCAGCAACACCAACACCAACACCGCTGGTGGCAACACGACGAGAAACAGAACGAAAGCGACGAACGAGGAGGAATAGATGCAATAGCGGACGATTTAGACGTAGACGCGCTGTTTGAATTAGAAGAAGTGAAACCGCACGAAATGGTTGAAGAGCATCAAACGTCGTCGCGGGGCGACCGGGAGCACGCGCGCGCGCCGTCGATGGAAGGCGACGACGAAGAGGAAGAGAGGGAAGCGTTTGAAGCGACCGAAGGGGGTGGCAGTAGGAGTAGTAATAGTAAAAGAAGAGTTGATAGTGTAGACGATGACAACGTAACAGAGAATAAAGACGCCATAGGAGCTGGAGGAGAGGAAGAGGAGGATAAGTTGGAGAATTTAGACATGTCCTGGAGCGAGAAGGAGGAGCACGAGAACGCGATTAGAGAAGAGGAGGGAAACGCCGCAAAGGGGAGTAGTAGTAAGTACAGCGATAACGATGATGATGCGTTAGACGCAATCAGCGCGGAATCGTCGGCATCGCATGCGAGAATTAAGAAATTGAAGCAATTGATTAAACCAAGGAAGATGCGCGTGTTTCTTTCCTTGAAAGCTATAAATCCCGGGTGTCGCTATTTATCCGAAGGCCTCGGGAACGTCGAACGAAGTGATCTTCAAGGGAACGGGTACGGAAAATTAGTCACGGATCCTTCTCAGTTATATACCGTTGGAAGTAGTGGTAGTACTAATAACGGTTTAGGAGTCTCCGTGCAGCAGCAAAAGCAAACGATAATTTACGACGGAAACGGAGAGCCGATGACGAAAAAGCCATCCGGCGCGTCCGTCGCGAAAGAAATCGCCTCCAACGCGGGCAGTGGTGGGCTGAGAAAACTCCTCTCTTCCGACGACAACACGAACATTTCTCCGGACGAGGAAGCCGCAAACGCTCGAATCAGTCCAAATAAGTGTCGCGTTCGCTGGTCCACGGGCCGAGACGGCAAGGAAATGTCCACGACACCGATGGAGTTTAAAATGCTCCACGTTGCTCGCAAACAAGCGTTAGAGCTCGAAACGCAATTCCTTCCTCGTCTCCCTCACCGAGATTACGACCAAACGTATAAAACCTGCGCAGTTGTTGCCAACGGAGGCGTCCACCTCCGAGCGCAAAAAGGCAAGGAAATCGACGAGCACGAAGCCGTCTTTCGCATCAACTACGCCCCAGTTTCCGGAAAGTCGTCCGCCACCAACAAAGACTTCTCCAAGCACGTCGGTTCTCGAACAACCTTCGACGTCGTCAATCGTCCAAACTCGGACGCGCTTCTTCGCGGCGCGCACACTTGGCGTAAAGCGGAAAGACAACCTGGCCAATCTGGATTCGCGGGTAAAAACACTCCGGGCAAAACCCGCCGCGTCGCTGCGTTAATCCTCGGCGAACCTCTCATCCGCGACGCTCGCCGAGAACAGTTTTTGCCGCTCATGCGCGCCAACAAAGACAAGGAAATCTACCTCACCACGCCCGAAACGACGTACACGTTTCGCTACGTCTGGCACGAGTTGAAAAAAATCGTCGAAGCTCGCAACCCGGGCAGCAAATACAACGACAAACCGATGACCGGTTGGACTACGGTCATGCTCGCCGTCCAACTCTGCGAAAACGTCTCCTTATACGGTTTCCAACCGTTTAAAGGTGACTCCAAAGACGATCGGTACCACTACTTCGACCGAGTCACCGCGAGCTTAAAAGTGCACTCGTTCGATTTAGCGTTTGAAGTGTTCAAGTTGTTGCGAGGTTTCAACGTCACGTTGATCGATCCCGAGCACGACGGCGATTTCGGGAAACGGATTCAATAGTCATCGTTATGACGCGTAGCTTTAAATATGGATAGATATTAACCAATTTTAGCCTCATTATTATCATCATCATCGTCGTCGCGTTGTTGTTCTTTATGGTGCGAGATTTTTTCTTCTTCTTTCAACTGTTTCAGAAAAAGATCGAAGAAATTTTTCCTCACTTTCGCTTTTGCGTTCACGAAGTCATCCATCGCGACAAAGTCAGAGGAATAGGGTTAAAATCCTCTGCGTCGCGATAGTTGGGATACTACTACCACTGTTAAAGAGAGAAGAAAGATTGCTTCGTCGTTTACTTAAACATGGTCCAAATCCGAGAAGGGTCAAATCCTCCTCCACCGCAGGTCTCATCACGCCGCCAAAATGACACAAACGTGTTATGCAAACCGATACAACCGAACACGAATAACAACAACAACAATCCACCACCGATGCATCATCAACGAACTCGTAACCACCACGACGTGAACCACGAGGACGATAAGAAAATCGAAACCTCCAAGGAGTCTTTCGTGAAAGCGAACGCGCCGAGACGAATAAAAAAAGTCACTTTTTCGACGATGTCTGGGAGCGAAATCGCGAGAGCGGGCGTTTTACACGTCACGGAAAGGACTTTGTACACACCAACGGAACGCATGCCGTTAGAAGGAGGAATATTAGACCCGAGATTAGGGACGACGAATAAGTCACAACCGGAGTGTCAGACGTGTAAAGGGAAGATTATGGATTGCAGCGGCCACTTCGGGTATTTGAAGTTGGAGTTGCCGGTGTTTCACGTCGGGTATTTTAAAGCCATCGTGCATTGTTTGCAGTGCGTGTGTAAGGAGTGCTCGTGTTTGTTAATGAAGGAAGAAGAGCAGGAAGAGATGTTGACGAAGTTACGGTCGAGGGAGAAGAAAATTGGAGGCGTCGACCACGCGTACAGACGGGTGATGTTTAAGAAATTGTTGGAGAAGTGCAAAAGGACAAAGGTGTGCTTTCAGTGCGAAGCGGTGAACGGGCCGGTAAAACGTGCGGGACAAAACCTGAAGATTATTCACGAAAAGTATACGAGCAACAAAGCCGAACAGGAGAAAAGAGAGAGAGCGTTTGAAGAGGCTATGAAACACAACGACCAGTTGAGACAACACATCTCGAGAGCGCAGGACGATTTGAACCCGATTCGAGTGTTGCAAATTTTTAAAAGAATCGCTGAAAAGGATTTGAGTTTGTTAGATTTAGCACAGAGACCGGAGAACATGGTCATCACGCACTTGAGCGTACCACCGTGCTGTATTCGACCGTCCGTAGAGTTGGACGGACAAGCCGGGAGCACGGAGGATGATATTTCCATGAAATTGGTACAGATTATTGAGATTAATAACGTGTTGAGGCAAGGGTTGGAACGAGGATTAGCGGTGACAAACATGATGGAAAACTGGGAGTTTTTGCAGATTCAGTTCGCGATGTACATTAATTCAGAGTTGCCCGGGATATCGAGTCAATATCAGAGTCCCGGGAAACCGTTGAGAGGCTTCGTGCAACGCTTGAAGGGAAAACAGGGACGGTTTCGCGGTAATTTGTCCGGGAAAAGAGTTGATTTCACCGCAAGAACGGTCATATCTCCCGATCCAAACTTACGAATCGACGAGGTAGGTTTGCCACAACACATCGCGATGCAGTTGACGTACCCAGAAACGGTAAATAACAACAACATCGCCGAGTTGAGACAGTTGATAATCAACGGCGAAGGAAAATGGCCGGGTGCGAATTTCGTGAAGTCTAAGCAGTCCGGGCATTTTTCGGCTCAATATTTGAAATACGGCGATAGAAATCGAGTCGCGAAAAAGTTAAAACCGGGAGACATCGTCGAGCGGCACGTGCGTGATGGCGACATCGTTCTTTTCAATCGCCAACCGTCTTTGCACAAGATGAGCATCATGGCACACCGAGCGAAAGTCATGCCATGGCGCACGTTACGATTTAACGAGTGCGTCTGTGCGCCATACAACGCCGATTTCGACGGCGATGAGATGAACATTCACTTGCCGCAAACGGAAGAAGCGAGAGCGGAAGCGATCAGTCTCATGGGCGTGACGCAAAATCTGTGCACGCCCAAAAACGGTGAAATTTTAATCGCCGCGACGCAAGATTTCTTAACTGCCTCGTTCTTATTAACCTCCAAAGAAGTGTTCTTTGACCGCTCGCAATTTGGACAATTAGCCGCGTACATGTCAGATGCGTTAGAATCAATCGATTTACCGTCGCCAGCGATTGTAAAACCGATTGAAATGTGGACTGGAAAACAAATCTTTTCCGTTTTGATTCGACCACGCATGCGAGATCAGATTTTCGTCAACTTGGAAGTCGCCGAAAAGGCGTACACAAAAGTGAACCAGCAAATGTGCTCGAACGATGGATATGTTTGCATCCAAAACTCGGAAATTATTTCTGGCCAGTTAGGAAAAGCAACTTTAGGCGGTGGAAACAAGACGGGTCTGTTTTACGTCTTGAACTCCGATTACGGCGCCGACGTGGCTGCAAACGCCATGAACCGTCTCGCTAAACTAGCCGCGCGATGGATAGGTATTCGCGGGTTTTCCATCGGTATAGACGACGTGAAACCGTCTCCTGAATTAGAACGAGAGAAACAAAATCGAGTCGATTCTGGCTACGCCAAGTGCGACGAACGCATCGCGAGCTTCGAGAAAGGTACGTTGGATTTACAACCCGGGTGTAACGCCGAACAGACTTTAGAGGCGGAAGTTTTAGGCGTGCTGTCTGCCGTTCGCGAAGCGGCCGGGAACGCGTGTTTAGACGCGTTACCAAAACTAAACTCGCCTTTAGTCATGGCATTGTGTGGTTCCAAAGGGTCTACAATTAACATCTCGCAAATGATGGCGTGTGTCGGCCAACAGGCGGTTGGAGGCACGCGCCCGCCGGATGGCTTTTTCGAACGTTCTTTGCCGCACTTTAAGCGCGGCGAAAAAACGCCCGCGGCAAAAGGATTCGTCGCGAACTCTTTCTACTCTGGTTTACTTCCAACTGAGTTTTTCTTCCACACGATGGCTGGGAGAGAAGGTTTAGTCGACACCGCGGTGAAAACCGCCGAAACCGGGTACATGTCCAGACGCTTGATGAAAGCGTTGGAGGATTTGAGTTTAGGCTACGATGGGACGGTTCGAAACAGCAGCGGAGATATCGTCCAGTTAGAGTACGGGGACGACGGGATGGAACCAACGTTGATGGAAGGTTCAGAAGGCGAACCTGTAGAGTTGGAACGCCTCATGTTGAGAGCGAAAGGTTTGATTCCTCAGCGAAAACATCCATACGAAGAGAATCCTACACAGACGCCGCCGACGACAAAAAACGGTAGAAAGAACGGTAAAAACGGAGTACACGCGACGACCACACCCGCTGTAAAGTTGGAAGGTAAAGATAAACTCATACTCACTACTGAAGATGCGAACGTTATACTCGAAAAGCGAGGTTTTGGCGAGAAGGATTTACCCGAAGACGACGAAGACGAACGCCTTCGCGCGGGATTACAATACAGCAAAGATAAAATTTCGTACCGTTTCAAGCAATCCGTCCGAGACTATATCTCGTCGCCAAAAGTGCTCGAGCAAAAACTTTCCACGAGACGCGTGGATGCGTTTCTCAAGGCGTGCGTGCAAAAGTATAAATCGAAACGCATCGAACCGGGCACGGCGGTGGGCGCTGTCGGTGCGCAATCTATCGGCGAACCCGGGACACAAATGACGTTAAAAACCTTTCATTTTGCCGGCGTTGCGTCGATGAACATCACGTTGGGTGTGCCTCGTATCAAAGAGATTATCAACGCGACGAAGAATATCTCCACGCCGATCATTACAGCTAAGTTGATTTCGGACAAGGACGTGAAAGCGGCACGGTTGGTGAAAGGACGAATGGAGAAAACGATGCTTGGCGAAATTTGCGAAACTATTTCGGTCGTTTTGCGTCCGTCCGGAGCGTACCTTGAATTCGTACTCGACGAAAAGGCGATCGCTTCACTACAATTGGACGTGACTGCTGAGTCCGCGAGAGAGGCCATATTAGCCGCGCCGAAATTGAAACTGAAAGACCACAACGTCGTCCTCGCCGGGAACCGCGCGATACACGTGATACCTCCTGACGAGAAAGCCTCTTCGAAAGATCCTACTGGTAAGAGAGCCATAATCAACGTTTTACAATCATTGCGAACGGCCGTACCAAAAGTCATAGTTCGCGGTTTGTCTTCCGTCACTCGCGCGGTAATTAACAAAGGCGGCATGAGCTCGAAGGACGACAAGGATTCGTTCAATTTGATCGTCGAAGGCACGAACCTTCTCGACGTCATGTCTATCGATGGTGTCGTCGGCGAAGAGACGACGACAAACCACATCATGGAAGCCGAAAGGTCCTTAGGTATCGAAGCTGCGCGTTCTTGCGTGATCAAAGAAATCAACGATACGATGAAGGCCCACGGCATGTCCATCGATTCTCGACATTCGATGTTATTAGCTGACGTGATGACGTATAAGGGCGAAGTTTTGGGCATCACCAGATTTGGGATGGCTAAGATGAAAGAGTCCGTACTCATGCTCGCCTCGTTCGAGAAAACCACGGATCACTTGTTTGAGGCGGCTCTGAGGGGCCGCACGGATCAAATCGACGGCGTTTCCGAGTGCATCATCATGGGCGTTCCCATGCCGATTGGTACCGGCATGTTCAAATTGAAACAGCGGAACGTGGATTTGAAAGTGACCAAGTTGGATCGAGTCATCAACGTAGATGAAGACGATGATGATGATGATGACGACGAGAATGAACATTTGCGACTCGAGCGATCTCAGTACGACGAAGAAGTCGAGCACGAGCACTTCATAAGTGAGATCGAATACACCGAGATTCGTGAGCTTCCGAAACGACCACCTTTATTGTTAGAGTAGCGCAATATATGTAACAACGATTAATACCTGGTACTGAATACACGAATATAATCACCTAAAGCTATACACACACACACGCACACACACACACACACACGCGCGTGCGCGGGGCTACTTATACATTTATATTCAATGAAACTTCTTGATTAACTTTGCCAAAATAGAAGCCGCGTCTTTCATATCGGACAAAAGGCAATGTTCGTCGTCGGCGTGATACGTGCTCATCAAACCAAAACCAATCAGTTGAATATCAAACCCGGCGGATTTCAAATCGTGTACCAGCGGTAGACTCCCCGTCAATGAATACGGCTCTGCTTTTCCTTTCACCTCTTGAATCGAATCGCACATCTTCGTAAACGCCGGAGACGTTAAATCGCACGCGATGCCAGTCAATAAATGTTCGCCCCATTCGATGGACAACTTACCGACTATTTTCTCGCCGCCACTTGGATTTTTCGGATCGTCGATGATGAACTTAGACCACGGACCTCTCGTGGGTAACTCGCCAACTTTTTTATTCATCTCCTCCACCGTTTGTTCCAAAAACGATTTCACCTCCTCCACGTCGTAAAACGGAGTCAAACGAATGTCTCCGGAAACCGTCGCGTCTGGAGGAATCTGATTCAATCCGCCCGGTGCGCAGCGAATCTGCGTCGGTTTCATCGTCGAACTCGTGATAAACTTATACTCTTTCTCTAAATCGCAAGGCGGGAACTTTGTGTAAAACTCCTGCTGCAACTTTGTCGTCGCTTCCATCGCCAACTCGATCGCGTTGATGCCTTTATGCGGCAAACCCGAATGAAACCTGTGCCCTTGACACTTCAAATCCCAAGTAATCGCCCCGGCGGTACCAATGCACGGCTGCGAATCCGCACAATCCACCCAAACTACCGGCCCGCTTTTACAATGATCCAATTCCCCATTCTCCACTAACCCATCCACGCCAATCCCGGGCCCGTTGGCCTCCTCGCTGGCGATGAACACGCACGACAAACTCGTATTCAACTCAAACCCGTCGATTTCGCTCAACTGCGTAAACAACGTCGTCATCAACGCCACGTGCCCTAAACAATCCGTCGTCCCTCTCCCGTATAACTTATCTCCGTCGATGGTCAGTTTAAACGGATCCACGTTCCAACTCTCCGGATCCGCCGGCACGACGTCCAAGTGCGACCCGACAAACGACAGCTGTTCTGAGCCTTTTCCAGGTAATCGAATGATAACGTTGCTTCGTCCGGGAACGTACGTCTTCCTCTCCACGATCAGCTTCCCGCCGTTCTCCACTTTAAAAGGGTCCAAACACTTCAAAACGTGAGCGACCACTCGGTCTTCTTCCGGGACGAACGCGGTACCAACTCCGGTGTTTTGGACAAAACGTGACTCCCCGATGAGCTTTTCGAGCAACTCGAGGAAGCGAGGTTCGTTCAGTTGAAGCGCGTCAAGAGCGAGCTCCGTGCTGGTGGTTGTAGACGACGACATCGAAAAGGTTGTCTTTTTATTAGTATTACTCTTCCTCCTCTTTCCGTGAAGAAAACGGGAGGTGGTGTGCTTCGTGTTCTGTTTGGGGGTGAAGGCGAGAGAAAGGCGAGAGAACGAGCGCAAGGGAACCATGGAAAAGTGAGGAAATGTGATGGATTCCGCACGAGTGTGTGCTTGCTGCTTCTACTAAAACTAAAACTAAAACTAAAGTATTCAAGAAGATTAACAATACTTCGGAGGATTCAAATCGTTCCCTTTCGGCGCGTACGTGAAGACGAATTCGGTTTCAAAGTTGCCGCCGCCGGATTCATCGAACACAGCGGAAGAAGAAGAAGAAGAAGAAGCGCTCACTATGTTCCCGTCACCATCGAGTGGAACACCGTGCGCGCCCCAGAAGCTTTTCGAACTTTTCGGGAACTGTAAACCGCGTTTACCTAACGCAAATCCTAACGCGAGTGCGGCGGAGCACTCGCTATCGCCGGCGTCGTAAACGAACGCGCACCGGACGCGTTTGCCGTTGCGAGCGAATTCGTGTCGGTCTCGCGCATTGATCGCGCGAAGATAATCGAGTAACTCGTCGTCATCCGTGTTGGCTTTGTACGCTTGGGAGATCGAGAAGGATTCGTAATCTAAAACGTCCGATAATGGGAGCGCGTCTAAGAGCGCGTGGGCAAAGTGATCGTCGTCGTCGTTCGCGTTGGCATTTTTCTTGTGCAACAGAACCGGAATGCAATCCGACCACAACGCCAACGCGATGTTTTTTGTCCAATGATTTCTCTCGTCTATGTCTTCGTCACCTTCCGCGTCGTTTGGTACGATAACCACGCAAAATGACGCTCTAAATCGCATGTCTTCTGTATCGGATACCTTGTGAATCCTCCGTAAACGCTTCGCCTCATCGTCGTCCCCTAATACGCTAATCAACGCGTGCGATTGTCTCTTCGATTTCAACTTTTCCGCTGTTTCGTCGTTTTTCCTTGCCTCGGACTCGGAAAACGCGTCAGGAAGCACCACTTCTCGAAAAACGTCCGTCGTTTGCCCTCGCACGTCTCTCGACGCTCTCAAAAACAAGCAATTCGCGCAGTGCGCTCGCCAATTCGGAAACACCGCATCCATCCCTACTCTCGGCGCCACGAACACGTGATCTAACCCACCGCTCATTTGGAATCGCCCGAGTCGTTTCAACACGTCCACGTAATACCCCTCAATCGTCTTCTCGTCCAACTTCTTCTGCGTCCTCAAACACTCCGGATACGCTGGAACGAAAAAGTGCGTCGCCTCGCTCTTCTCGCTCGTTCTTAACTGCGTCGAGTACAAAAACATCCGGTGTAACAGCTGCTCTGATTCCACCCGTTCGCAATCTTTCGGGGCTAACTTTGCGATTTCGGATATCTCTCGCGACGAGTACACGTACACCTTCGTGTTTGCCAGCGAAAACTGCTTCTGTTCTTCCTCCTCTTCCTCCTCTGATTTGCTCACACTCAAACCCTCCTGTTGATTATGAGGACGATGATGAAAGCTCTCCTCTCCTCGCGCCATGCTCAGCGCGTACTCGTGAGGACTCTTTTGCAAAAACTGGTGGTGCGTATGGTGCGTTCCGAACGCGTATAAAGGTTCTCGCCCGTATTCATCGTTTAAGTGCCGCCCTCGAGATGATGATTTCCCGAAGAAGAGAACTCTGAACGCGAGGGAAAAGAAGAGGAAAACGATGCAACAAATAGCACGTTTGGTGTGCTTGCGCTTCTCTCGGTGAGAGAGGGAAGTGCGCGAGAACGGGGGTTTTGGAGGCATTGTTGCGAGGCAACCAACGCGCGAGAGTATGCGCGTTGTTGTGTGTATGTGTGTGTTACTTTTTATGCGCGTTTTTGAAGTGAAGATTAGATTTGTGTGTGAAGTCTTTCTCTTGACATCTTGAAGAAAGCCAGAAACTGCGCACGAACACGTCTACTCTTCGTTCTCTCTAATGTATATCTATATCTACATATACTATTCTATTCTAAATATCATTCGATCTCGATTTCATTAAATTTGACACGGTCCCCACCGATGCTCTCACCCATAGCTCGCGCGTGCGCCTCTTGGTTGTACCAGTTTTGGGCGTCGTTGACGCGCGAGCGAAACTGCGCCTCGGCTTCTATCCTGCTTAGTTTCGGGATTAAGGATTTCATCTTAGAAATCCACTTGGATACTTTTTGTAAAGCTGGATCGCCTTCATTGGCGGCATCGAACGTGTTGGCGGATACGCCACCGTTGAGGACACAATCGGCAAAGTCCCACAGGCGGACGAATTGCCAGACGTCGTCCGGGTTGTTGAACTCTGGATTGCGAGAGGAGAATAAGGCGTCGCCGACGAGTGCTCGCGCGGCGAGGTCTCTCGAACATTCAAAAGAGACTCGGAAGGCTTCGACGTCTACGCTAGCGTCCACTGGAGAAATGGTAGAGGGAAGAGGTACATCTTCCTCGCTTTCATCATCGCTTTCATCCTCACCGTTTTGTCTTTTTCTCGTCAGCGGAGGACCGCGTTCGATGCGCTTGAGGCATCCGCGAAATCCGTACAAGGCTAAACCGTCGCGAATATACGCGGAAAACGTATCACGGACTGGGAACCACCTCAAGATGAAGGTGACAGCGGGTAAAGAGCTGTCGTTGCTGACGGCATTCGCGAGCTTTTGCGATAACTTCATGGAGAATTGCTTCTTACTCGCCGCGTCGATGGTATTACACGAAGAAACGCAACGCAAGATACTTTTCACGCACGCATCAAAACACGCGCCCGAGGCATCCGAGCGCGGATCGAGTCGAATTTTGGCGATAAGTTTTATAATTTCTGCGCATCCATCTGCGTCAAACTTTTCGCTCTTCGCGTGTGTCAACGGCGCTTCATCTTGAAGGTAATTGTAATCGCACAGAGCGCGAATGGCGCTCACGACGCCCAAGACGTTGACGGAAACGTCCGGGCGCTCCTCGTACACCGTCCCTTTCGACTCTTTCTTTTTATTTTTCTTCTTGCTTCGTGTTGGTTTCACCATCAAATCGTACTCGGATGCCGGGAACGAGTCGTCGATGCCAACTTTCTTGAGCGCCTTTAAAGCGTCTTGCGACGACCAAGTTCCGGAAATTTTAGTATTAGGGGTTTCCGCGAGCGTTGTTATTTTGCTACTTTCGACATCCAACACGATGACGACATCGTCCGCCTTCTTTTTCGAGTTCTTAATTGGCGTGGAGCTGTTACGACTAACACTGCTGCGCCTCTTCTGCCTCCACGATCGCTCTGACTTTGCGACGGCTAACACCGCTTCGAACGAGGTGTTCGTGAGCGTATCCATGTTATCGCCGTACCACGATCCAATTATACTCTCCCCGCCGTTTCCTCGCTGCCGTTCGTTTTCGTACAGCGCGAAAATCAAAGCATCTCTCGCCGCAAAAACAATCTCTTTATTCTTCGAAGTGTGTGTTATTACGTTTAACAACCATGGAAAAAGTGCATTCGGATCGTCGCACATTTTCCTCTTCTCGGCGTATCTCAACCACCTTCCCAACAAAAGTTCCGCGCATAAATTCATGTGTTCGCTCCTGTTCTCCGCTCGTTGCATAAACGCTTTACACACCGGACCATCCGGAAATAACTCAAACGGCTTCTCTTCAAAATTCTCAATCTCGTAAACTCCTCCACCTTCCACATTCGCCGTACTTTTCTTCATCAGCGCTTTACTCGCAATCGTCTTCATCCTCCCCTTCGGCTCCGGCCTCATGTCCAACTCTTGATGCAACTTATCCGCCTTCTCCTTGTCAAGAGCTTGTTTGAATAACTTATCTGTTTCCTTATCCTCTTCCTCGTACATTTCCTCCACCTCTTCATCCTCTTTCTCTTGTTGCTCGTGCTTCGCAACCATGCTCTCCTCCATCTCGCGTTGCTTCATCTCCTTCTCGTGTTCCTCCGCGTTCTTCTTAAGCAGCTCGGCGAAAGTGAGTTGCTTCTTGCTCTTATTATTTTGTCGCTTCGTACTGTTCGTGTTTTCATCTCCGGACACCTTTTCGTCGTCGTTCGAACCACCACTATTACCACCGCTCTTTCGTTTCCGAGTCGAACCGTTCCCATCCATTTTCATCTTCGCTTCGACCTTTTCGAACGTATCTTTATTGTTCGAGAAGAGCAATTTCAAGGACGCATCATTTTCCGACTCGCTCTCTTCTTCGTTTCGTTTTATTCCTGTTTTTTTCTCCCTCTTCTTCTTCCGAATCGTCGTCGCGTCGTCCTCGCTGTTGCTAATCGCGCCAGACGTCGTCGGCGTCTCCTCCACGTTCTCTCTTTCCTCGTGAACGTCAATCTTCTTCTTCTTCTTCTTTTCGTCCGATTTTCGTACCGTCGTCGTATTTTTCTTCCTCCTCGAATTGAACAACAAATCCTCCTCCAAATCGGAACTCTCGCTCAAACCGTCCGGAAGTTCGTCTAACTGCATTTTTGTCTTCTTTTTTGCCTTGGAAACCATTCTTTT
>Ga0115551_1001451_pt1 | contig 15100 bp, 8 predicted proteins | sample COGITO_mtgs_1103_FD_87179 | JGI IMG/M metagenome (GOLD analysis project Ga0115551, IMG submission 87179) | Pelagic marine microbial communities from North Sea - COGITO_mtgs_110321 | ecosystem: Environmental > Aquatic > Marine > Epipelagic | place: Germany:Helgoland, sampling site Kabeltonne... | reverse complement strand
GTGGGTGCACGTCCTATCAGGAGCCGGCGCGCTCGCCACCGGGCTCTACGGCGTGGTGTTGGAGAGGGTGTACCGCGAATCCCCGGGCTGGACGTGGATGTGGGTGAGCTCCGCTTTGTTCCTGACAAACGCGCTCACCTACGGCCCGCTGATGCAGATCTTCAAGGCGTCCAAAGAAGGTAAGTACGCCATGAAGCTCGGGTACTCCTTCGTGGCGTCGTTCCAGGGCGTGGTGTTCATCGCGTGGTCAGCGCAGCCGGACGCTCCGGACTGGATGTACTGGGCGGTCATGCCGTTTTGGTACTTTTCAATCGCGAAGCTATGGGAATCCACCGAGTTTGTCCTCGCGTTGGCCCCCGAGGCGCCAGCTGGGTCGTTCATGGATACAGTCAGCGCCGGTAGTAAGCAGCGGCTGGGGCAGATGACCCCGGACGCCGCGACGCTGACGTACGTCTCCCTGAACGCCTTCGCGGCCATCTTCGATAACTGCTACATGGCGCTGTACACGGCGCTCGGGCCCGAGCAGTTCTGGCACACGAGTGCGGTGTTCAACGACGCGGACTTTCACTTACGGCTGGTGAAGGGTACCACGGGATCGCTGACGGTGGCGCTGCTGATCTTCATCAGCACGTTGGGCTGGCGGCGGCAGATGTCGATGGATTTGGCAATTTGGCTCAACGTCATCTTGGGTAGCGTCGGGCCGTGGATCGTGCTGTTCTGGCACAAGCTGGAGGACCCGAGCGAGATGTGGTTCCCGCAGTTTGTGTTCGATCCGGCGTTCGACTACCACCCGCTGTGGCAGACGGCCAGCCAGATCCTGCCAGGCAACTAGAGACATATTAGCCTCACTTGTCATCAATCATTCAGAAAATAGTCCACTGAAGGTAACTTTTAGCCAAATCTGGATGAAGGCATCTACCATTCGGTGGGCGCACGTCGGGGCGGATGGCGGAAGGGGCGGGAGGCGCCCCGGTGGTGGAGGCGACCACGCGTAAGACGCTGTGGATCCGCAGGAGCGTCTGGATATTGGCCATCTTCGGCCTCATCGGCGTGGTGATCCTCGGGGACTTCCAGGCGATCGCGGGCGCGAGCTCCATCTCTCAGGTGGCGATCCCGTGGAGGTCGTCGAGACAACGCTCAACGGACGTGGTCGTGCGGGTGGACATGTCGAAGCCGGGGGACCCGGAGGAGTTTAGAAAGGCGCGGGACGGGAAGGAGAAGGCAGGAGAGAAGGCCATGAACGGGAAGGGCGACGGCACCGACGGGGGCGCGAAGAAGGGCGATCAGGGGGATCCGAGGGAGGATGACGACGAGGGTCCGACGACGAACGCGCCGGATCTAGCGACGACGGGGTGGGTGGCGTGGCCTCCGCCCAATCCACCTCCATCGAGACGTGACGACGGCGGGGGGAGTGGGAACGGCGTGGATGCGACGGCGGCGGCGTCCGATCTGAGGGACGAACAGACCGCCTACCGGGAGGCGTCCAAGAAAGTCGACGGGTCCAACCCAGATGACGACGGCGAGTCCGAGTCGAAAACGCCGGCGGCTGACGTGGACGAGGTGCCGCCCGCGGCGGAGAAAACCGCGGACGACGCGGCGCCGCGTGCACCCGCGACGCTGGAGAAGTACGGATGGGTCGCTTGGCCGCCGCCCAACCCACCCCCGGCGGTGTAAGCGTACTAAGAGTTAGAAAAAGCTGAAAATAGATTAGATTAAAAGACGCCCCGCGAGGAGGCTCATCGACCGCGCGGCCCCCTTTCAGTGCCTCCCCTTCTTCCGGTGCTTCGGGAACCCGTTCGATCGGTGCCCGTGTTCGTGTCCGTTATGCCCGTTCGCGTGCGCGTTCATCTGTTTCATCGCCGCGGCGTTCCTCATCACCGCTCGCGCCAGCATCGTCTGCGCAATCTGTATGATCACCAACAAGACGGCGCCCGTGCCGAAGATGTAATTCCACGGCGGCGCCTTGTCCTTGCGGATCTCCCGCTTGAGTTTCTTCAGCAGCTGGTCCGCGACGTGGAAGTCGGGCTGGATCCGTAGGGTCGATTCGAACGCCCGCGCGGCGTCCTCCTTGCGCCCCATGCCTTGCAGCGCGTTACCCAAGGAGTACTGAAGCAACACGTGCCGGGGATTGAGCTGGAGGCCCATGGTGAACAGCCGCACCGCCTCCTCCGTCTCTCCCAGCACGAACCGCACGCCGCCGAGGTTGAGGTAAAAGTCCGGATGCGGTCGCAGTCGAATGGCCGTCTCGAACGCGTTGATCGCCAGGTCGGTTTCCCCCTTGACCCGGTACGCGTTGCCGAGATCGGACCACATCACCGGATCCTTGCCATCCTCCGCGGTCGCCTTGACGAGGACGAGCAGGGCGTTGTCCACGCCGCCGTAGCGCTCGAAGAGGACCGTGAGCGCGGGCTCGGGGTTGTACCGCCGTCCGTCGCGCCATCCAGGCCTGTCGGGCTCCCGTGTCGGCGACGATGACCGATGCTCCAGCGAGCCTGAAGACGCGGACGGGGTCGGAGGGTTCGCCGCCTGCGCCGCCTCGGTCATGTTCGGCCTCGCGGCTTTGTATTCGTCGTCGAGGATGGGCCCGATCGCCGTCCAGCTGTGCCACTGCCCGGGCATCAGCGTCTTCTCCTTGGGCACAGGGATCGGCCTTCCGGGATGCTTGACGGGTATAATCACCTTGGGCAGCGCGCCCTCCTCGATGTCCTCCTCGCCCAGCCTCGTGATCGATCCGGTGTCGGGGTCGAAGCGAAGGCACGACGCCGCGTGCGCCACGCGCGAGGGCCACATCACCCACGAGGCCATCGCGAGGCCCCTGGACGCCGCCCTGGCCATCATCGGATTCGCGATTCCGGCGCTCGGGTGAAAATGCCAGCCGGCGCGCGGCGCGACGGGCGCCGCCTCGGCCACGCACGGGACCCAACCGCCGTCGCCGACGGGATATCCCCCGAGGGTCGCGCTCAGCAGCGCGACCAGGACCACCGCCGCCGAGGTCCTCATCCTCAGCCCACCCAGCAGCCGCCTCTCTTCCCGCTGTGAGGCCGCCGAGAACGAGGGCAACCGGGAAAATAAAAATAAAGCTTGATTTCCCGAACTTGCACATCTAATAGTGTTTGTGAAGATACGTTAACAGGCATATCGTGTAGATTTTCTCTCGATTTTCTTAATTTCCCGGTCTCGAGCCCTTTCAGCATGAATACCCATACTCGCCCCGAAAATTGCCAAAGATTCGCCCCGCCAGCTGTGACTCACACCCGAACAAAATCTCAATAACTAACGCCGCCGGCCAGGGCAGAGCGTCGGGCGCGGGGGCCGGGCTCTGAGTGCGGGTTTAGGCGTCATGGTGAACGTGGATTTGCGCAGCGTGGCGCTGTGCACGTGGGTCGCCGCGTTCGCGCACGTCCTCGTCCTCGTCCAAGGGGTGGAGTCCTGGACCGTCGGCAGCGTGGTTCAGGTTGCGTCGTGCCTCTTCGGGGCGCTTCCAGCCATCTGGGGCGCCTCCGTGCTGCTCTTCGCGCCGGGCGACGCGAACGCCGCGCTCGACGTCCTCCTCGGCCGGACGCACGCGGCGAGTCCGACGCCGGCGCGGGGCAAGGAACGCCCCGCGGACGCCTCCCCCGAGGCGTCATCCCACCCACCCGGGTTGCCAACCCCGGTGAATCTCAATCAAAGCGGGGATTCGGGGCGACTCGAAGACGATTCCGAGGAGGCTGCCGTCGCGCGCGCGCTGGACGGCGTGGCGTCCGCGCGCAGGATCTCGGACGATCTGCCAGGCACGCCGACGCACACACCACCCGCGAGCCAGGATTTGGAGCCCGCATCGCCCGTGTACGCGCAGTCGTCCCTCTTCACCCAGCACGTCTCGCCGACGTCGTCGAGGAAATCGTCGCGGGAATTGCCCGGGGTCGAGCGCGTCCTGACCCGCGACGCGTTGGAACGCCAACACGACGACGGCACGACGCGGGTCGAGCGATCGAGCACGTTCCCGGGCCCGCGCAGGCGGAGTTCCACTCTCAGCGGCAGGGACAGCATCACCCGATTGTCCGACGGACGCTCCGGATCGTTCCAGTCCAACCCGAGGTCGTCCGAGAACGCCGCGGGTCGATTGTCGAGGGGCATGAGCATGGACGTGCGACGTTCGGACATGAGCTGGGACGCCCGCAACGTCGTCAACTCGCAACGCCGCCGACTCAGCCTCGACACCGTGCGCGCGTGCGACGTGTTCGGGTCGTCGTCCGAGGATGACGACGGCGAGGGCACCGAGGAGGGATGGCAGGATGCAATCACCGGCATCCGAGGGATGGCGCAGGCGCTGTGCGACGCGAACAATTCCGTCGCCACGGTGTCCCTCAACGCGGACCTCACCGTGTCGCTGTCCAACCTGATGCTCAACACCCTGAAGCTGTTCGACCCGACGGGGGAGAAGGGCGGCGCCGCCGGGACGGACGCCCGGGTCTCGCATCTCGAAGACGCGCACGCCATCGTAAAGCGGGTGTGCACGCTGGCGGAACCGCTGTTCGACACCGGCTGCCCGCTGGTGCTGTACAACAGGTTCACCCCCGGGGAGCTGAGCTTCGTACCACGGGACACGTTCGAGTGCTGCCTCTTCGCGCTGGTGTACCGCGCGGGGACGCGGGTGTTGGACGGCGACTGCGTCATGACGACGGATAAGATCTCAGTCGACGAGCACGCCAAGGGACAAGACATCGGCGGCGCCGACGCGACTTATGGGTCAGCTCAAGATACTTCATCTCGAGACTTCACGAAAGGCCGACCGAGCCTGGACTCCGTCGCGAGCGCCGCGAGGAACCAGGGGGGGCAAAAGAAGGCCAACGCGCTTCGCGTCGTGGTCGAGTACCGAACCGCTTCGCGACTGATGAGCAACCAGATTGGGCACGGCATCAACGCCACCGAGCTTCGGTTCTGGAAGCGAAGGCTCAAGCGCATCGGCGGCGCGCTCAAGTTTGAGCAGGTGAACGTGGGGATCATCGGCGCGCACACCGAGCGAATCATCATGACGGTACCCACCGCGGGGTCCAACACCTTCTTATCGGAGGGGGACGACAAGGATCCAATCGCGGGCGCCCAGTTCGCGGATTCGCCGAAGAATCAATCGATGCGAAGTTCGCGACAATCGAGCGCTCGGCAGGGTATGTCCCTCCGCTCGCCGGGCGGGAGCCACCGCGGTGGGTTGGGGATGCCCTGGGGATGCCCCGGGGAAATTGGAGGGTCCGGGCCGGGGAGCAGGCAGAGCCTGGACTTGCGCGAGGGATCGCCCGCGCCGTCACTCGGCGACCAGACGATCGAAACGCTGTCGAACACCGATGAGCTGATCCAAGGGGAGCTCATGGACGTCTTCGACGACGACGACGATGTCGCGGGTCCCCGCGGGTCGGCCAGGCGGCTTAAGAACCCGCTGCACAGCCTCGTCGAGGGCTCGGATCGCGACTCTGGGTCCTCGTTGGACTTTCTGGACGATCTCTACATGCTCACCGGCGGGCAGCTCGACTTCAAGGTTCTGTACATCGAGGACGAGCGCGTGCAGGCGTACTTCTTCATCAACAAGTGCAGGCGCGTGTTCGGCGACAGGTGCGTCGTCGTCCACGAGACGGACGGCATCGCGGCGCTCGAGCGGCTCAAGGGTGGCGAGCAGTACACCGTCATAGTCTCCGACGTTTTCATGTCAGGGATGGACGGCGTGTCCTTCTTCCACACCTTGTTCAGCACCAACCTCAACACCGGGAACCTCGTACCCGAGGGTTTATCCGACCGCGAGCTACGCATGAACATCATCCTCACGGGCGCCGACGGGGTGGACCTCGGCGGCGACCTCGAGCAGCTGCAGCAGTTGTACGGCGTGTTGGTGTACAACAAGACGTCGAGCGTGGACGTCGTCGGCGACGTCATCAAGCCGCACATCTCCTTCGTGGAGAGCAGGCTGCGGGACGCGATTTACCCCGACGGCGGCCGACGATCCGGATCGAGTCAATCCAGTCAATCGAGATCCCAGTCCGCGGTTGACCTCCTCGCGTCCGCCGGCCTCGGGGGTGAGTTTCTCCGCGCCAGGCGGTCCGGCCGCGCGAGCGGTCGGTCGCAGGACGACTCCTTCTCCCTCGCGTCCCTCGGTGGGGACTCGTTCTCGCGTGACATTTCGCCGCTGCACGCGCAGAGGTCCTCGTCTTCGAGTTTGGGCGCGAACGTCTCGGGTCGGAGCTTCTCGGGTCGGAGCTTCCAAAGCGAGACTTCGACGGGGCGGCTGCGGCACCCGACGGGTGTGACGGGTATGGCCGATAGGGACCCGGTGGACCACGGGGATCACTGGGAGGGTGCCGGCACGGCGTATAACCTCATATCGAGGTCGAACACGAGCCTTGGTACGAAAGAGAAGCCCTTCCCGGACACCACCAACATTCGAAGAGCCTTCGGGGCCGAGTGATGTATTTTTTAACCTTCGTACAAGATGTATGTACCCAACAGAAAGACCGTTGGGAAGTGACTAGACTATTATATTGTGATATTACGCGTTGACGCTGTCGATACACGATCACCCGAGCGCCCTCTCCGCGACCAATCGCTCCCTCGCCACCCCCGATTCCTCCCTCTCGTCCACGCGTCGAAGCTGCTTCGCGACGTCCTCCGCCGTCGACGGATCCGACTCAACGCACTTGTTCAAATCCGCTCGAGCCGCGGCGTACTCGTGCGTCGCGAGGAGCGACACCGACCGCCGCCACAGCGCCTTGGCGTCGTCTTCGTCCTCGCCCAGCAGCTTCTCCAGCGACTTGATGGCGCCCGCGTGTTCCCCGAGTCTCTGCAACGCGGCGGCGAGGTTCAGAAGAGTTTTTCGCTTCACGTCGCGAACCGCGTCGTGTTCGTCGTCGTCCAGACCCCTCAGACTTTCCAAGTTTCGAACCGTCTTTTCGTACTTTACACGCGCCAGCGTGAGCTTACCCGCCGCGAGCAGATCGTTCCCCTCGTTCTTGAGCTTCGTCGCCTCGCGAAGCATGTCACGAAGCGGAGCGTTGTGCCAGTTAACGGGCCGATCGAAACCCACGAGCTCGGCGGTGAACTCGAGACCGACCTTCTCCTCGTTCGTCCCGATTGCGGCGAGCACGGCGCGTGCGCCGGGCTGATCCGTTCCCACGTACCCGTGCTTGGGATGAAGTGCGTCGTTCAGGGTCACGCGGGATACCTCGCCGGGCACCGCGAGCCTGAAGGAAGTTTCCAGAGCCTCTGGAAGGATTCCGCATCCGAGCTGAAACTCAAACGGCTCGCCCTGAGTTTCACCCTCGGCGCACCGCGTGTCGTACACTCGTTCCCCTCGTGACTCGTCGCCATCCATCAATCCGACGGAGAAGTGCACGCGGCACGTGCAGTCGTGCACGGGGCAGTCCGCCGGGAACTCGCCGTGTCCCTCCGTCGTCCTGCGCTTGAAAACGGCGCCGTCACCGAAGACGTCCCGGGCGTGAACCATGGACTCGAGGACGCATTCAAACTCGACGCCCCCGTTGTTACCCCCGGGCACCTTCACGCCGCACACGGTGGCGTTCGCGAGGTACCTCCCGGGCTCGCACCACACACGCGCGCGCTCCCCGACCCTCATGGTATCCACCGCGGCGGAGAGGCCGGGTGGAAGCGTCCCGTCGCCGCTCACGCACCGCACCGTTCGCGTCGACAAAAAGCTTCTCTCTTTTCCATCCGGAGTCTTTCCGTTGAGCTCCAGTTGAACCTCGAACGGCGGCCGCGGGCTCTCCCACCCGTCACCCTCCGACACAACAACCTTGTGCGTGGCTCCGTGGGTGGTACCGGGCGGTGACTCACCGCCCGGTGAGTCATCGCCCGGTGACGTCCGGATTCGTATCGCGTCCCGAACTAAAAGCGACTCGACGTCCAGCCACAGTTCGTCCTCGACGTCCACCCCGTCCGGGGGTTCACGCGTGGCGTTCGGGTGGAGGTATGCGTACGCCGGCTGGACCCTCACCAACGCGCGCTCGCCGACGGCGATGGACGAGAGGGCGAGCGTGAGGCCCCGGACGCAGACGTCGCCCGGGAAGATCGTTTCATTCGATCCCGGGGTGGACGATGATGAGGCGACGCGGGAGGCGCGGGGTCGTCGGGTCGTGTCTCCCGACGCGTCCGTCGTTCCGGTGCCCGACGCCGCGTCTGATCCGTCGTCGAGGATGAGCCTGTGCGGCGAGCCGCATCCCCCGGCGACGTCCGCGCGGGTCGAGAGGAGGAGGCGCGCGCCGCTCGGCACCCCGTCGTGTAATTCGCCGTCGTCGCTCCCATCGTCCCTCGGCGCGTCGACCGCCTCGGGTCTCACCGCGTACGCCACCAGGTGGAACGTCACCTCCTGCCCGTGACCGGGCACGGCAGCGGCCGCCTCGTCGACCGGCGGCGGCGCGTGGGTCACGCGCTTGCGCACGGCGCCGCCCGCGAGGTGAAGCTCCCTCGCGCGCGCGACGTCTTTCCCAACCTTTTCGTGGTTCCACAGCTGTGGCGTCGGAGGCGCCTCGCGTCGGTCTCGGGACTCCACGCGATCGCACCAGCGGAGGAGATCCGCGCGCGCGGTCGCCGCGGACGCGGATGCCATCGCGCCGTCGCTCTCCGACCCCCACACGTCCCGGCGCCGGGCTCTCTGGCCTGTCGATAGACTATCAATCGAGATTTTAGCGGACTCGCCGGACTTCCCCGACTCCAAAATATTTCAAACCGAGGATCCTTACCCTATCCTCACTGTCAGGCCGCGCACGGAGCCGTTCGAGCGCGTACTCTCACCACGATGGCGATGAGCGCGCTATCCACGCCCAGCCTCGCGCTCCCCACGCGCATCGGCGCGCCCAGACGCGGCCGTCGCGTCGTCGGGGTCGTCTGCCAGCAGGGCCCCGATAATAATAAATCCACGCTGGCCAAGGGCCAAGGCAGGCGCCTCGAGGCCTCCGCGGCGAGCGGTGCCTCCTCGGCGGACGGCGTCTCCATCGACGGCGCCGATTTTGCGAGGATGGCTGCCGCCGTCAGGCTCGCCGCGGCGGTGTCCCCCGCGCTCTCGGCCCGCGCCAAGCGCTTCCCGCCTCGGCGAGATCCCTCGACCAAGGCGAAAGACGCCTCCGACGACGTCTTCGGCCCGAGCCACGCGAGGATCATCGAGGCGCTCGGGCCCAAGCCCGGGCGCGATGCGAAGAGGATGACGACCGCGCGCGCGGCGTACCCCGGGGGTTGGTGGGGCGAGGGCACCTACACGGACTCGCTCGGCAACGATGGTGGTTTTAAACACGAGTCAAACAAGAGGGGCGGATCGACGAGGACCGCCGCGGCTGCCGCCGCCGCGGACGGCGCGGTGCCCGGCGGCGACGACGGCGCGGGTGGTGAGGACGACAACGAGAACGACGGCGGATCCGCCATCAAGTCGGTGTTCTCGCTGATCTGGGCGCAGACCATCAAGCCCCTTCGCGATTTCGGTTTCGGCCGAACCAACGTCTGGGAGGGCGGCGTCGGCCTCTTCATCCTCGGCGGCATCGCCATGACCGGCTTCGTGATCCAGTGGATCCTCGGCATCAACTTCAACAAGCTGCGATCGTACCAGGCGTTCGTGGAGTTTCCCTTCGCGTGCGGCATCCAGGTTGGCACCACGGTGCGGGTCCGCGGCGTCAAGGTGGGCAACGTGCTGTCCGTCAGGCCGAGCCTGGAGAAGGTGGAGGTGCTGATCGAGATGGACGACGACGGCATCGTCATCCCGCGGAACTCGCTGGTGGAGGCGAACCAGAGCGGGTTGATCGCGGAGACGATCATCGACATCACCCCGGAGCTGCCCATCCCCAACGCGCAGTGGGGGCCGCTGGATTCGGGATGCGAGGGCGAGGGCTTGGTCGTGTGCGACCGCGGTAAGATCCAGGGCATCCCGGGCGTGAGCATGGACGACTTGGTCGGTTTATGTACCAAGCTGGCGAGGGAGATGGACCAGCAGAAGGGTCTGCAGAAGATGTTCGCGGCGACGACGGCGGCGGAGGATCTGATGAAGAACCTGGAGCCGCTGTTGTTGGAGGCGGCGAAGATCGCGAAGGATCTCCGGCCGATGTTGCAGAACGTGCAGGAGCAGGGCACGCTGGACACCATCGAGCTGCTCGCGGGTCACGCGACCAAGGCGGTGACTGACATTCGGGAGCTCAAGCAGACCATCCTGACGGACGAGAACCAGGAGGCGCTGCGGCAGTCCATCACCATCATGACCAAGACGCTGCAGCACATGGAGAAGGTGAGCGGGGACATCGCCAGCGTGAGCGGCGATCCGGCGACCAGGCAGAACCTCAGGCACCTCATCCAGTGCCTCAGCAGGCTGGTCGACAAGTGATCATCTCGGGGGTCGGCGGCGGCTAGACGTGTGAAAACATCGTATCAAAATCGTATCTCTAATTACGTCGTCGCGTCGCTATCTGAGTTCCACGTCGCGGAGCTCGAACCCCGCGGCCTCGATCTCGTCCCTGGCGCCCCGCATCTTCCCCGCGAACGTCCCGTCCGTGTGGGTCTCGCCTCGGGCCCGTTTCGGCGGCGTCTTGCCACCCTCGTCGGGGTCGGATGCTTTAGACGGCTCCGTTTTACCCGCGAGATTCCTCGTGGGCGTCCCCGGGTCCCCGTCGTTGAGCTCGGTCCGCATGACCCTCGCGTGGTCCGCCTTCGCCTCACGCACCGCATCCACCGGCTTCATCCGCGAGATCATCCCGGACGCGCCCACCACGGCTTCTGTCCACCCGCCGGAGCCCGGCGTCTGCCCCGCGAAGATGCCCACGCTCACCGCCGCGCCTCGGACCTGCCCGTACGCCATGCCCGCGGACGCGCCCTCCCTGAACCCTACGTTGAACCCTTCCTGGACGGTGGCCTTCTTACCCTCTTCGATGCCCTCGCGGTACCCCTCGCTCCAGAACTGCGGGGAGGATCGGGAGTGGGACGCGTCAGACATCGGGTCTCGACGGACGGCGGCGGTTTCATGGGAAATGCGTTTGGTTTCGGGGTTCGTGTGGGGGGTTCGGGGGGCGGTCGCCGGCTCACCTGCTCGCGTCTGCTCCGCGACTCGCGTTCGAGGTCTTCGTCTCGACCCGAGTGGGTCGCCTCCTCGTTCTCGTCTTCCCACAGGTCTACTCCCATGGCGCCAGAGGGTGTGAGACGGGCGTGAGTCGTCTCGGCCCTTCCAACCTCGGCCATAACCTGAAGCCGCGGACGGGTCAAAGTTTAAAATTCGGGGCCAACAGCCAACTCAAGTCGCCAGTGCACGCACAGCAACACAGCGCTGACGACCATGTCGACGATGTCTGTCAGGTGAGACCATCCCTCCCACATCCCGATAGAGGCCGATACTCGCATCGGCACCGGCGCGGTCCGCGATATCCCGCCGCGTCGTTCGAGGGATATCGCGGACAAATTCAAAATCGAGTTCACAACCGCAAATGCACCCGACGCGCTCCCCGCTAACCCACACCGACCGACCCCACGTTCCCCACCCGCGCGCAGGCTGTCGTCCGAAGGCCTGGCGCCGATGCACGACAATCCGTCGTCCGCCGGCAAGAAGAAGAACAAGATGCCCCGCGGCGACCGCGCGTCCCTCGCCGGCGCGTCGCTCGCGGACGATGCGGGGATGCGCGTCTCGGTCACCTGGGAGCAGGTGAACCCCGACGCGCAGCGCGCGCCCATGACCGATATCGACAACCTGAACCTCCCAAAGGTCACACCGCCGTCGCCATCCAAGCTCCCGCCGCTCCGCGACGCACCGCACCCGCCCCCGCCGGTGGTGACCGAGCGCTCATCATCATCCACCGCGATGGACCTCGACGACGTCCCCGTCACCGGCGCGCCGCACAAGGACTTCGAGACCCTGCTCCAGGAGCAGCTCGCGAAGGAAGGCGGCGGCGGCGGCATGGGCGGCGGTGCGGAACCCGCAAAGAACGCGAAGACCCCGCCGGGCGCCACCCCGCGGTCCGCATCCGCGCGCAAGTTTCTTCGCAAGGGCGCGAGGAACGAACGAACCACGCTCACGCCCCCCGGGATCAAAGCGTCCCACCCCACGCTCAAACCCTCCAAAAAGGCCGGCTCCAAGGCGGCCGCGTCCCATACATCGAAGACGATCGACTACGGCTTCGACGACTCGGAACCCATCGAGGATGTTAAACCCAAGGCTGTGAAACCCAAAGGCGGCCGGGGTCGAGTCCCGTCGCCGGGCGCGACCAAACGGCAAGACGCCCGACTCGCCCGCGAGAACTCCGAGGCTGCCGAGCTCGCGGAGTTCGAGGCGCTGGAGCGCGAGCTCGCGGTCGTGGACCCGAGCTCCGAGCAGAGGACCGCGCCTGGGCCGTCGTTCAAGCCCGCGGCGAAGAAGTCGGCGCAGGCGGCGGCGGTGAGAGCCGCGGCGACGAGGGCGCTCGAGGATGAAAACGGCGAATCGGATTCATCCGACGGCGACGACGAGTTCGCGGTGGAGGACCACTTTGGCGGTGCGTTACGTAGCGCGTCTCACGTGAAAGGTCCCTCTGTTCCCGTCGCCTTTGACGACGACGAGGAGTTCAGCGAGGACGAAGCCGCCGACGCCGCCGCGTACGACAACTACCCGCAAAACGACCACTTCCGCAGAGCCGAACCGTCCTCGATTGGAGTGAACTCGAACTCGGTGGATACGAACCGTCGTACGATCGAGTCCGTCTCCGGCGCGGCGGCGTCGGTGCATGACGACGCACCCGGTGACGGGGCACCCGCGCTGATCCAGTCGCTCTTTTATAACGGGAACGAAGGACGGAAAGGAAGCAGGGTCGGGAGCCGCGTCGTCAACGCCGGGTACGAGCCCGACGCGGGTGCGAAACGACTCCCCAATCCGGGTTCTCTTTCGACGCAAAAGGCTAATTCCGATGCCGCGATGGCCAAGGCGCAGGCCGCGGCCGCGTCCGCCGCCGAGGTCAAGGCTGCGGCGGACGATGCGAGCGCCAGGGTGAAGCGCGAGCGGGACAGGCTCGAGCGAGAGAAGTCCGCGTTTGCCCAGGAGAAACGCGCCGCCGCCCGCGAACGGCAGACGTGGGAGAAGCAGCGCAAGGATGCCACCGCGTCCATCGCCGCGGAGCGCGAGGAGATCAAGGCGGACGCCGACAGGCTCAGGCGGGACAGGCAGAGGCTGGAGCGCGACTCCAAGCGCGTCCTCTCGGCGCTGCCCACCAAGAAGGAGCGCACCGAGATGGACGACCTCAAAGAAAAACTCGCACGAGCGCAAGAGGACCAACGCGCGAAGGACACCAAGCAGCGGCACACCGTGGACAGGCTCCGCGCGCAGATCGCCGACCTGCAGACGGAGTGCGCGGAGCTCAAGGGGGAGAAGCGCCGGCTCGAGCAGCAAATCCTGGACGGCGGCGCCCAAGGGGCACCCAAGAGGTACGAAATGGACGACGACGCTGAAGAAGAACGGCGCGCCGACGAACTCCGCGAGCGCGAGGCTGAGGAAGAGGAACGCGCCGCGCGCCGCCGCGAGCGGGAACAGAGGGACCGCGAGGACCGCGAACGCGAGCTGGAGCTCGAGCGTGAGCGCGAGCTGCGCGAGCGCCGCCGCCGCGAGGTTGAGCGCTCGGCGGCGGCGGAGAAAGCCGCCGCCGCCGAGAGAGCCGAGGCTGACAAGGCGCGGAAGGCTGAGAAAACCTTGGCCGCCGCCGCCGCCGCCGCCGCCGCCGGATCCAGCGGCGGGGTCACCGCCGCGGAGGCTGCCGCCGCGCATAAGCTCCCGTCTGTGCACGACCCACCCCCGAGGGTCGGTCCCCCGCCGTCGCCCGAGTCCTCCGAAGTAACATCCGCGGAGACCATCACCCACGACGACGGCCGCGTGGAGCGCGTGTTGCCCCGCGGCCGAAGAGTGGTTCACTTCGCCAACGGGACCCTCAAGGACATCGTTCCGTCCACGGAGGGGCCCATCTCCACGGTGTACTTCACCAACGGGGACGTCAAGCGGACGCACCCGGGGGGCCGGGTGGAGTACTTTTACAGGGAAGTCGACACCTGGCACACGACGCATCCGGGCGGGGTGGAGGTGTACCACTTTCCGTCGGGGCAAACGGAGGCGCACGGGCCGGACGGGTATAAGGAGATCCTGTTCCCGGACGGGCTGCTGAGGAAGGTGCACGCGGACGGGCGGGAGGAGGATACGGTGGTGAACTGAGTCGGCGACGGCGCTTTTTGTTATCAAAACTATTATACAGGAGGGTGAAAATACACTTATTGGTCTCGTCACGTCCTCCGTCACTGTCGACTTCGCCCGATTGACGCGAGGGCGGGCGCGTCGATGTCGATCGCCGTCGTATCGATCCTTCCCGGCGCGTCTCCGCGTCTCGGCCCGAACGCCGTCGCACGTCGACGCGTCTCAATCCGCGGCGGTCGCCAAAGTTCCGCCGCCCCGACGGTGCTACGCGCGATGGCGGCACCGGCGGGCGCCCACGTCTCGGGCGCCCCCGCGGATCTCAGCGACGATGCCGTGCGTTCGATGCGCGACGAGGCGGTATCCTGGGCGGCGCAACACGGCCTGCTCGTGGGCCTGGAGTCGGACGAGTCCGGGCGGGCGATGTGCGCGTCGTTCACGCACGCGCCGATGTCCCTCCTGCCCACGCCGTTCCCCCGCGACGTCTTCGAGCTGGCGCTGCGGGTCTCGCCGTCCTTCGCCGCGCTCAGCGACGCGGTGAGCAGGGACGACGAGTTCCTCCGCACCACCCTCGCGGGCGTCGTCAAGACGGACGACTTCACGCGCCGCATCTGGGACATCTACGAGCGGTGCGGCGGGCAGGAGGGGCGGCACCCCATGGAGCTCGGTATCCTGCGATCCGATTACATGCTCGACGAGCCGTCCGGCCTGCCGCTGCAGGTGGAGGTCAACACGGTGTCCACGTCCTTCATGGCGCTCTCCACAAAGGTGGGCGAGATGCACAGGCACACGATATCACACGCCGGGCTCGTCCGCCACTACGCCGACGAAGACGAAGATGGAGACAAAAAAGAAGACGAATGCACTGCTTGTTAGTTCTTGCTCTGCTCTATTGATGGCATTGATTGGTAGATCCGGAATTTATTATTTTCAGATGAAAATATTACTTAC
>Ga0115551_1001449_pt1 | contig 15103 bp, 14 predicted proteins | sample COGITO_mtgs_1103_FD_87179 | JGI IMG/M metagenome (GOLD analysis project Ga0115551, IMG submission 87179) | Pelagic marine microbial communities from North Sea - COGITO_mtgs_110321 | ecosystem: Environmental > Aquatic > Marine > Epipelagic | place: Germany:Helgoland, sampling site Kabeltonne... | reverse complement strand
TTGGGCTGGAAGTTGTTCTCACCAACGGCACGAACCATCTGGAGAGGGACGTAAGGGCAGTAGAACATACCTGCGTCATAAGGTGAAGAACCCTTATAACCAGCAACGTAGTACTGAGCGGCAGCACCATTTGCAGAATAAGGATCGATGTAGACGCGATACTTACCCATGAGAGTACCAGCAAAGGTATTGCCAGTATCATCAACGTTCAGGTTGGCGTTGAGTGCAGGGGTGTAATCGAGAACACCAGCCATGGTCAGTGCAGAAGCAACGTCTGCAGAACACAGGATGATGTTGCCCTTTCCTCTACGAGTGCGCTGGGCAATCGCGTTAGCATCACGCTCGATTTGGAACAGGAGACCTTTGAACTTCTCAACACTCCAGCGACCGTTAGAATCAACGTCAAGGTCAAATACGCCTTGGTTAGCAACATTAGTTGCAGCACCTTGTTCGGCGGTCTTATAGATGGTTCTGATGACTTCGCGGTTGATTTCAGCAAGAATTTCGCTAGACAGAATGTTAGCGAGTTCTGCTTCTGCATTCAGACCGTGAATTGCCTTCAGATCTTGAGCAAGTTCAAGTGAATACTCAGCTTTCAGAGCGCGTGACTTAGCGGTCACGGTGACTTTCTCGATGCTGAATGCCATCTCAGCAAATGCTGAAGTGCCTTCAACTTCGCCAAGAGTTTCAGAATCACCGGTATTCATACCAGTACCGACGCTATAGTCGTCACCAGTGTTCAGAAGACCAGGATTAGAACCTACTTGATCAGTACTACCAATACCAGTTGCACCAGCATAAGGAGCACCAACACCCAAATCTCTCTGAGAGTTCTGTCCGGAGAATCCAGTGTCTGCTTCGTCGAACAGTGCTTCAGTGCCACTCTGATTGGTGTAGCGTGAACGCATCGCAAAGATGAGTCCAGTAGGACCGTTCATTGGTTGAACGCCTGCAAGGTCATAAGCGACCAGGTTAGGCATAGAGCGTCTGATCAAGGAGATCAGAACGGGATCGAAACCAGCGACAGGTCCACCAGCAGCAGATGAACCAGTGAAACCACCAGTACCAGCAGCGTTAGTTGGTGCCTCAGTCAGGAGTGAACCTGATTGAGCAAAAGCATTTTGCTCTTGTAAGAATTTTTCTTGGTTTTCGAGCAGGACAGCTGTGACGGCTCTTCTGTGAGGATCTGCGATTTTATCGAGACCTTCGTGCTCCAGAAGGGGTGCCCACTTGTCCTGCAGATGTTCGGAATGGAACATTGCGGTTTTACCTCTTTAGTGTGTTTGTTTAAATGTTAATGTCAGTTCTTAGACATTCTGGTCAGCATTTCGGCATATGATGCAACTCTGGGGTTATGAACCACTGAATCAACATCAACGCCTTCAGTTAGCGTCTCAGTTTTTGTCTGAGGAGCGGCAGTATTTGAAGGGAAATAAGATTCCTTCAATGCCACTAACTTTTCACGATATTCGTTTTCACTTCCAAACTCAACACTTTCGGCAAGTGAAGCGAGCTTCTCTTTCTGGCTCAGGGCGAGACCCTCAGTAATTTCGTCAAAGATTCCATCAGCAACCGACTCTGCGAGACGCTTGTTTAATGATACGTTCTTCTCGATCTGCTCGTTGAGTTTTGATTCCATTTCATCAAGTTTTTCTACCATGCTATTAAGTACATCATATTTTTCTTCAGGGATTGATACATAATGTTCTTCAAAAAGATTCTTAAGACCTGACATGAAGGACTCAGAGAGTTCTTCTTTCAGACCTTGCTCGACTGAGAGTTGATTTTCAGAAATCCACTCATCAGAAACATACTCAAGATAAGAATCTACACGCTCAGTAAGTGCTGCTTTAATTTCAGCAACTTCCTCAGTAAGTGCTTCTGCATACTGAACTTCAAGTGATTCCTTAATTTCGGAAACCTTAGTGTTCAGTGCTGCTTCGAATACGACCTTTGCTTTTTCCTTAAATTCTTCGGAGAGTTCTTCGTCAGTTTCAAGAATTGCATTTACATCTTCTTCGACGTTATATGCTTCTTCTGCAGATTCTTCTACTTCTTCTTCAGAAACAACTTCAGTTGCTTCTTCTTCAGTTTCGACTTCCTCTTCAGATACTACTTCTCCTTCAACTTCTTCTTCCTCTTTTACACCAGCAGGCATTGGATCTGCCTTACCAGCACCTTTATTCACAACGTCACTTACAGTTTTGAGTGTAGGTTCTTTCAACTTTGCTGAATCATCATCAGACTTATAATTCTCTGGTGTAGGACCACCAAGATCTTCATAAGAACCAGCGATAGAAGTATCCATTGAATCTCCTGCCTTTGCATTTGCATTGACAGCAGTCTTGGATTGTGATGTGCCTACTTCCATTTCGTGTAAATTTTCTCCACTAGACATTTGAACTCTCCGATGTTACCGTTTTTAAAACTATATTTATTTATAATTTGTAAAGTTACACTATATGTGTTATAATGAATTCAAGAACCTATCAAAGAGTTCTATCTTATTTTCTTCCAATCGTCTTTGTGTCGTTAACTGATTAATCTGTTTACGAGCATTCTCTGCAAGTCTCTCTCTTAAAATGCCTCCATCCCAAATCCACTCTTTACCTTCCATAATTCCTTGGACAAAAGCATCGGGTGCCGAAGGATCAGCAACAATGTCTGCTGCTGTTGCAAGCATAAAGTCTTCACCAACTTGCTTGTATCCTTCTTTAGTTGCAGTTAGAGAACCAATACCACGAGAAGAAACACCAAGAGTGACACCATCTTTAAGAAGAGACTCTGCAATCTTACCCATTGGTGTTGACAGAATCTGTGCCTTTCCCACAAAATTATTACCTTCTCTACAAAGATCAACAATCTTATGTGAAACTCTATCGAGATTTACAGTAGGACCATCGGGATGTCCAAGTTCTCCAAGAGCACGTCCTTTCTGAACATACTGTTCATTGTAACGCTTTACCTCACGTTCCATAATAGAACCTGGATAAAGTCTACCGTTACGATTGACTTGCTCTGATTGTAGAAAGATTCCTTTAATAAAAAGATTCTTTTTACCATTGGATTCTTCTGTAAGAACTTCTACTCTTTCTATTTCTTCTCTGATTAGTTTCATTTGTTTAACCGGTAAATCCTACTTTTGCTGCTTTTACTGTAACTGCTGATGCCCAAATTAAGTCTGCTCCAGACTTCTCAAAAAACTCAACAGAATCATTTGGTACTGAAACTGTTGATGTATCTGCATAACCAGCATTTGTACTTTTAGCAATACTTACAGTTGCAGTAGTGCCAGCACCATTATGTACTCTAACTACAGTTGCATTTGAAACTGTAAGTCCGCCTGCTTGGTTTAAACCAAGAGCTACTTCATCACCAATTAATTTTGTTCTTGCCATTATTATAATAAAATACTTTAATTATTATTTATTATTGTTCAGTTTCTACTTCTCCATCACCAAATACATTATTTGATACTGATGGTTTTATTGCACTGACTCTCTCATGTGCTTTTGTATAAAGAACATCTTTAATCTTGTCACTAATATTCGTTGGTGTTTCGTCACCAATAATCATATCCATTAATTCATCCATAATTTTTAAGGTAGTAGTTTTTTTTATTTATACTTAAATCTCTCCACCTTCTGGTGCAGCGACTGGTTTTTCATCAATTTCTGGTTCAAGCGGAACTTTCCCCATCTCTCCATTTACAGTATCAGTAGGCATTCCAGTTTCAGGATCAACCATCATTGCAGGATCAGTAATCTTTCCTTCTTCAATTTCTTTTTCGATAATCTTATCTTGCTCAATAATCTCTTGGTCTGTTTGGCGAAGAATGTGTCTTCTTACATAATCCTGAGAATAATACTTTCCAACATAAGGTTCTGCTGTAGCAACCAAATTCAATCGTTCAGTTAACAACTCAGACTCTTTGAGTTCTGAGAAGTGATTATCATACAGGAAATCATACTGAATGTGCTCAGACATTTTATCCCAATCTTCTGGAGTTACAATGTTCTTCAGAATTAATTGAGTTTTAAGTATATCATTGAACATATTCGAGAATCTTTTTCTCAAACGTCCAACAAATTTAGTAAACTTAAGTTCATCTCTTAAGATTTCAGAAGATCTGCCCATGTTAAACCCACCTTCTCCATCCATTCTTGAGGGTGGAACATTGAGTGATCTGTATAGTTTTTTCTTAAAATATTCAATATCAGTGATTTCTCCAAGATTTTGGCCTCCTGGCAAAGTTGTGATTTCTGTTCCCCTTCCGCCTTCTCTGCGAGGCAACCAAAAATCTTCAAGCATTGACATGTATTTTTTGTCATCTCTAAGTTCTCCTGTATTAGCATCATAAACCATCTTATTTCGATAGCGCATCATAACATCTCTAAGATATTGTTCTGCTTTTACCTTTGGAAGATTTCCTACATCAATGTAGAAAATACGACGCTCTGGTGCTCTTGATAATCTATAGATTACCAACGAATCCTCAATCATACGAAGTTGATTGATTGATTTGATTGATTTATGAAGATATGAAAGTACTGTATTCTTATTTCTATCTACAAGACCTGAAGTGCAATAAGTGATTGCATCTTTTGCAATCTTAATTCCTCCGGTATTTGTATTTCCATAACCATTTTTTAGTTTTGGATTGTATTGGAAATACTCTTCAATTTCAGGAAAATCCATGTCCATTGGACTTTGGGACATGTTATTAGCAATTATTTTGTTTGGATCAGTTTTCTTTTGCTGTCTAACATAACGCATCTTAAGTGCGTCAATGTATCTAAGTTCTAGAATCCCATCTTGAGGATTCTTTAAATCGATTACTTTATGATAATAAAGTCTTCCGTCAATATACCAATTCCTATAGATCTCATGAGATTTTTTATCAAAGTCTAAAATTTCTAAGATATTTTTAAACTCTTCTCTAATTTTATTTTTAAGACTATCACTTGCATTCAAATTAGATAGTTCAACCTGAACTGGACTATCGTAAGTATCCGAAACAATTGCTTCATTTACAATGTCTTCAATAGCACTATCCACTTCTGGATGAAGTGCCATCTCTCTATATCTACGAATTAAGTCCTGTTCGTTTTTATAAACACCTTCAATGTCTACAGAAGTACCAAAAAAACCACTCGTCAAATAATAGTCAACCCCATCCTCGTTATTTTCGGGGATGGGGGATACTACTGAGGGTGGTTTTTTTTCTGTATCTTCTACTGAATACCCAAATAATCTAGACATTAATATAATTTAGAACTTTGATTGTTCTACTATTTATCAAGACTCAAGTCCTGCCTCACTTACTTCAGTTTCATTTTCTGCTTCAACTGGATACCAGAATTGTACTGCAAAATCAACAGTAAATTCTTCAACAGTATCTGTGCTGTCATAAGAAAGATCAATAGCAGAAACGTTGACTGGATAAATGTCAACAAATCTGTATTGTGCCAAGATTTCAGCATTACCTGGAGTTCCAGCACCCTGTTCTCTAGAAACAGCACCTCTGCCAAGCTGATAAACTTTGGCATTTCTCATATAATCAATTGGATCGGTAAGTCCACTGTGATCGGAATATTGTGCAATAGCTTGCATCCAACCTTCCATTGCCCGTCTAATTGCAAAATCTTCATCATTCATAATGGTGACAGACCAGTTATCAAATGTCCTGTCGCCAGCAACTTTAAACTGTCTTCCTCTGAAAGGAATTTCAATTGAAGCAACATTAGACGCTGGAAGAGCAGCGGTTTTGCATAAAAACTTGGAATCAAGTTGAGCATCTGTATCATTGTTCCAAGATACTAAACCCTGTGGATCTCCAGGAATTTCTCCTGGGAGAACCACTTCAAATAGGTTGGGGCGAGCGCCGCCCCCATTAAGTGACTTTTTAAAAGAAGATAAACTTCTGAATGGAATTGACATTTTATTTTCTCCCTGATGGTTTTGTTAGTTTACGTCAAACAGTTCCTGCGACTTCTTCAAATGCAACTCCAGTTCGTGTTGCGACGAATGTGAGTGTTACATAATTAATTGATTTAGCTGGCTTCAGGAAGATGTCAGCTCTAAACTCATTGTTGTCAATAATGTCTGGAGTGTTATTGGATTCATCACACTTAATTAGATAACCATAAAGACCTCTCTTAGATTGAATATCTCTAAGGAAAGGTTCAACGATGTTTCTAAAGTTTGCTCTCGTAATCTCATCATTCAATTCGAACAGAACTGTTTCTGCAGTTCTTTCAAGTGCTTGCTCAACATAGAGGAACAATCTACGAACATTAATTCTATCAAACGCTGATGCATAACCAAGAGCGGTTTTATCACCAAATAGTAAGATTCCAAATCCAGGCTTATTAACGATTGCGTTAATTCTCTTGGGATAAAGTCTATCTCTTTGTGCTTTATTTGGATTATATGCAAGTTTAATTGAATTATTCAGAATACCTCTTTGCTGTCCAGCAGGTGAGAACCAAGGATAAGCAAAAATTGAAGTTCTTACACAAAGACCAGCAACATCTGCGTTACATGGAATGTAACGGAACTTGTTATTGAATCTATCAAAGGTATACTTATAACCAGTATCTAAAATAGCGTATGATGAGGAAGAAATAGGAGCAAAAAACTCAACAATGTTATTGGTAATTTGTTCCGTTGTCAGATATCTTGCTACTGATGGTGCAGAAGGATCTGGATCAGAAACAACGTCATATCTATGTGGAGAAATTACTGCAACGCAATCTTTTCTTGATCCAGCAAGAGAGATTAGTTGATTTGCCTTTGCCTGAGACAAGTACTTGGTTTCAAGTCCAGGTCCCATAATTAAGTAATCAACTTCAACTTCTTCTTTATTCTCAAATAGATTGTAAGAAGTTGTTAAATCTCCAAGCGTTGCTTTAAGACTTCCTGACTTACCATTTTGACCAGTCAGGTAATCAGTACCTCCACTAAGTTCATAAGTAACGTTACCCATTACACTGAAAGTAGCATCTTGAACTGCTAAGTTCCAGAGACCATCTGCTACAGTGTCGTTTACATTCCAATCATCATAGATTGAAGATGTTGCATCAGTTTCAAAGAATGTTTGATAAACTCTTTCTGAGTTTCCATTATCTGAAGGATTGTCTCCAGCATAAACATAAGCAGAGTATTGTGCAAGATACTCTTTCCACCAAACTCTAAGTGATGGATTCACTGAAGAAATTGTATCGATTCCTTTGGAAAGGAATAAATGCTTTTCTAGAATGTTACCTTGAACTCCAGAAATATCTCCGGTGTCATCAACTATAACAATATGAATCGCATCATGTTTTGAGTTTCTATCGTTTGCAAACTGAGTATCAGTTGGTTTTGGTGCAATTGATTTCCATAAAATTGTAGTATTATCAAGTGCCAATGACTGATTGTCATACCAATCAGACACATCATCAGATACTGTTGTAACTGATGTTAAGGCAACACCAACAGAACTCATGAGTTGAACAGTATCTCCATCTTTGATGGAAGTTGCTCTGTTCTTTTCATCATAAGAAATTTTAGTAACAGTGTCGGTAGTAGTATCTACTCTCTCAACAATCTTAACGTCGATAGAATCTTCACTTTGACCTGTTACAATTCCTTTAAGGAAACCAGTAAAGGATGAAGTTGTTCCTACTCCAGGAAGAATTGCATCTACTACTGAAACACTAACACCAAGACCAACTGCAGTTCCGCCAGCGCCAACTGCCTGGAGGACACTTGCACCCAGTTTAATTGTCTGATCTGCTTTATCATCAATAAAACAAACTTTTAAACTATTTGACCAAGAACCAGGATTTTTTGCTGCAAAGACGTAATTTTTACTGTCATCAGACTGATTTGCATTATAGTCATCGAAGTTCTTAATCTTAAGTGCGGCATTGCCTACAACAGAAGAACCTTCTTGGTTATCACTATAAACACCGTTTGTGCTGAAAGTTAGGTCGTATGTCCCAGAACCTCCAAATGCAGTTCCATCGATGATGATGACTTCATCATCAGTAAATCCTGTACCACCCTTAGTGACTGTAACCGCAACATCTGAAGTTGTGATACCAGAAACTACAACTTGGAAAGTTGCATTCTCTCCAGAACCACCATAAGTTACAGTGCCATCTCCACTAGAAATAGTATAAGTACTGGAAACAAAATCTGATGCAGTTGTTCCAATTCCTATACCATCAGCAGAAATAATTTCTCCACTGAGAACTCTCTTAGCATTAGCATTTACAAGGTCATCGCCATCGGTCCTTACAACTTTCATCACTCCACCATAGGAGAGGAATGAAGAAGCACTCATCCAATATTCATATTGTCCGTCAAGACTATTTGGTTTTCCAAAAACATCAAGCAATTCTTGCTCAGTAGTAATATTAATTGGTTCATCTACTGGACCAATTGTGAATGGTCCTGCAATAGCACCAATGTTATCAAGTACATTATCAGCCCTTCCTATAGTTAGGTCAACCTCCCTGGATAATACTCCAGGAGATAATTGAGGAGTCGCCATTTTATTCTCCTTTTTGATCTCTTATTGACTAAATTTATTTATTAAAAAGTAGTATTTCGTAAGAGGAAACTGTGCGTGAACTACCAATCTGGATATTCCCAGTTAAAATTTAAAGATTTTTTCTTTGGTTTATTTTTTCTTGTCTCCATAATTCTTGTTATGGTGCAATTTTTACATTCATAAGAATATGAAGATGCATTATAATTTTTTTTCTTAGTTCTATAGAAACCATCAATTAAATCTTTTGTTTCTCCACATATCCTACAAGTTCTTTCCGTTAAGTAAAGATGCTCTAGATTAAAATGATCATTTATGTCCATCACCGATATTCCCACATGTGCGACATATCTCCATACTCATCAGTGAACCATCTATCTCCATTTTTATCCACAAAACTAGTTTCACTTAATCCATCATCCATAAAACCAAATGGTGCCATGTCTTGTTCAATTTGGTTTTTTTGATCTTCATATAATCTCTTACGAACATCCTGATCAGTAAGTTCTTTAAAATAATCCTGTGAGACTAACCAAGCGTAAATGACTAAACACATTGCTAAGTCATCATTACACCCTTCTTCTGCTTCAAATGAATTGTGTTTTTGAATAAAGGTAGTAAGTTCTGAAATAATCTCATAGTCATTGAAGATAAGTTTATCTTCTTCAATTATCGTCTTGAGATTAAGAGATCCAACTTTCTTAACTGTTTTGGACATCTTGACACCAAGTTGAGTTTTCTTTCCAGAAAAACCTTGACCTACAATTTGACCTGCTCTACCCCTCATGGAACACATAAGAAGATTTTGATATTCTAAGTCGTATTGAAGAATTGATGCTACTTGATCACCAATATCATTAACTTCGCATAGAATAAATGCACTATTATAACTTTTTGCTACTTCATAAATGATGTTTGGAAATAACATCGGTTTTATTTCATTATTCCTATACTTTGCAACTACTCTATGCGGGAATTCTGTGATGTCCACAACAACAAAAGCGGAATAATCTTCACTAACTCCTCTTGCTACATCAACAGTCATTGCATAATCGTGATCTTGTTTAGAGGTTTCATACACATCCAATCCTGCATTTCTTTGGATTGGATTATCGTAAATAAGACTTCTGAGTTTTGATGGTGCAATAAGAGTATCAACAGAACCTAAAAACTCACATTCAAACTCAACTTTAAACTGTGATTCGGAAGTATTTGCAATCGTGGTCTCTTTCCATTTGGAATCTCTTCCAGGGACTTCTGACCAATGAACATCAGTTGGAATATATTCATTCTTCCCTTTTTCTGCATCGTGCCAATACCTATAAAAATGGTTCATCCCGTGAGGGGTAGAAACCATGATTACTTTGGTGCTTTTACCAGAAGTAATAGTAGGATAAACAGAGGCAAAGAACGAGTCAGCAATGTGATTTGGGACGAACGCGAATTCGTCGAGAAAGAGGATGTTGAACGACATACCTCGGACAGCACTCGCAGACGTAGAAGCTGCCAATATCTTACTGCCATTTTCTAATTCAATAGAACCTTTATTCCATGATATAATACCCTGTTGCATCCACTTTGGTAAGTTTTCATAAGCAGTTGCAAGTCTTTGTAACAATTCCCTTGCAGTTGCTGCTTTGTTTGCCAGTATACCGATGTTTACACTATCATTAAAAATAAGATAATGAAGTAAGTAAGATATAACAGTAGTACTTTTTCCCGTTTGACGAGGCATTTTGCAAATATTAAATCTGTTCTCATGAAACCTATTAATGAGTTTCTCTTGGAAATCATAAGGATGGAACTGTGTCAATCCTTCATCTAGAGAAACAATTTTGATATAGTTATTTGCAAAATAAACAGGGTTTTTTCTGCATTCAACAAATTCTTCAATTTGCTCCTGAGTAAACTCAATTGCAGTGTTTGCTTTTTTTAATAATGGATTGCCAAGATATACATCACTCATAATAGATTAATTCATAATTTCTTTTACTAAAATACCTTCACCAAAAACTCCTACTGGATGTGTTCCACTAAAAGTTGCCATTTGTAATTGGATATCAGTTTTTTCACCATATTTAAAAGGAAAATCTCTCTTAACATTCATATTATTAAAAAATGAAACTCCTGCTACTCTCAACTCCACTCCATTAGGTAATACTACAAAGTTTCTAAACTTACCTGCTTTTTGTTGTGATCCATCTGCGGTGAATGCATCAATTCTGTATAAGTAAAATGCACAGTCGGCAGGAGTTGTGTATACTGCTGCCTGATTTCTACCTCTACCGGCATCAATCTGAGCGTATGTTGTAGACCCTTGACCTACTGTAACATTGTTTGTTGCATTTCCTGCAATTGTTATTACTGTGTTAATACGAAAGAATGGTGTAGATGTTGTTGAAATTCCAGTGGCGTCAAGTGCCACAACTTCTTCTGCTTCCACATATCCAGTAGTCAGACCAATAATTTTAATAGAAACACCAGCATCTGCAGCATTACTATTCACATCCATCTGCAATGGGGACGGTGGAAATACATAATCCAAAGTATCTGAGTTTTCCCAAACTGCTCTATAATTTACTGTTTGATTCTCATTAACACCAAAAATATTAACTACCGATGCTCCTCTTACTTTTCCACGAGCAACATCAAGTTTAAATTCTTCACCCCATAAAAAATCTTTTGCCATAATTTACCTTAAAGTTCAGTTTTCCAAGTTAATGCTTCTGGTTGATACCTTTCTACAGATTTAACTCTATAATTCTTATTTGCCTCTATCACTGGATAGATGTTATGAACAATACCACCAGGATACTCATTTTGAATGTGCTCTGCTAGTTCTTCTCTGGAAGGAAGACCCTTATGCTCAGTAGCGAATTGCAATCTATAAATTTTACTTTCCCATACTATATCAGCATAAAAGTTCTCTTCATTTGTGGGTTCTTGTTCTGGTTGTCCATTCATATAAAGATTACCAGAAAAATCCCCAGCAATATTTACACTTTCCGAAAGTGTCTCTGCTTTAGATTCGTTTATAAACTCTTTAAAATTTTTCATATCAGCAGTTCCACGCTCTAAGGGACTTATTGATTCTACTATCTGGATCTCTTGCAGTTTTTTTGGATGTTAATTTCTTTTTCATGCCTTTCATTCTTGCACAGAATGATGCTCTCCTTTTGTTACCTTTCTTTTTAGATGGTGCTTTTAGGTCAGAACCGGGATTTTCTCTTTCATAAGACTTGCGTCCTTTTTCATTAAGACCACCTTTCTTATTCTTACCTGATTTTTTAGTCCAGGCAGCACCTTCAGTTACTTGAAGTAACGGTTGTCCTGGTTCATAGTCGGAAACCATAAAGTTATAAACTCTTGCTCCTGGATAAACCTTATTAATTTCATTCTGTACTTCTGCTTTGTTGGGTACTTTTGTATGAGGGAAGAAAATTCTAATGCTGTAGTATCTTCCTCTCCATCCAAAACTAACTGCAACAATATTTCCAGTTTTTGCTGGAAGTCTTACTGCCTCATCAACTTTAGATAACAAAGGATCTGGTTTAATAACATCAATTACTTCAATAAAAGTCTTTCCATTTGCGTCTTCAATAGTAGTGTTTTCGCCATAAAGTTTTGGACCTTTTCTTTTATTTTCTGCTGCTGTTTTTTCTCCTGGATTGGAAGTGTTTCTGGCAAGATTTCCAATCTTTGCATCACGCTTTTCTTTATTGTGTGCTTTTGGATCAATAGTAAATGAACCTTCTTTTACGCAACGATTGTAAGTCTTACCAAAGAGTTTTTGAGTTCCTGTTTTTTTATAACCTTTCCAGCACTTCTTACCTTCTTCGTCAAGTTCCACAAATCCATTTGCTTCTAATGCAGCAATTTGTGCAGGACTAAACTCTTCCTTTCTAGTGCTATTACCCCAGTTATCTGCACCTTTCTTACGACACTTAACCAATGCACCAGATGCATAAGCACTTGGCCAAACTTTATAACGTGACTTTACTTTATTATAGCAAGCATCTTTTTTGCCTTCTTCCATTGTTACTGGTTCGGCATTATTGTCCCAATAACTTGCCCCATAAGCACAGTCAGATCTTTTTTCTGCTTTTTTGCATTTTGGACAATAACGGAGTTCTTCTTTTCCTTCAGTTGCCACGTTTTTTGCTTTCCCTTTTCTATCTGGATTTGGGTCTTCAGCATTTTTACGACGGAATGCTGCATCCTCTTCGTCTTTATTTAGGTCTCTTTTCATTTTTGAAGAACCACACTTTGGTTTTGTGGTTTGTCCCGGTTGCTTTGCACAGGGTTTACCTGAATACTTACCACCTAATTGAACCCAACCGGGTGTGTCATCAGAAGACTTACTCTTTCCAAACCAGTCATGAAGAGAAGAATCTCCACTTTTATTCCCTTCATGAATCATTCTTATAAAATAATACCTACAATTATTATTTATTCTTCTTCTTTATTCTGCTTCAGGAGTTTAGATAATTCTGCCGTAGAACCTACAAATAAAGCATTAGTGACATTAGTAGGTCCTTTAGATCCCTTATCTTCTTCAAGATCCTTAAGTTTCTTTTGAAGGTCTAATAGCTTATCTGTGGCATCACCAACACTCTTAATAAGTTGCCCAGCAACCTCATAAGCACGGGCAGAATCACTCTCTTGTGCAAGTTCTAAAACTCCATCAAGTGCTTCTTGACCTTTTTCGATAATTGAATAAAGATTACCTCTGGTATAGTTGTAATCTTTATCAATATCTACAACAACATCTTTAACCTTATTACCAATAACTTTTGCTTCAACTTCAACGTTTTTTAATTCCACATGCTCATCATCCTTTGTATTAAAAACTTCATTTAGATTGTCGAATTGATCTTTCATATTTAAAATGTAGTATCAAATCCAAAACTATCACCCAATTCTATGAGGTCGTTATCTGCGGATGTGATAAGTTTAACATCAGTTCCAAGTACATGCTGAGTAATTGGAGTTCCATAAGAACCTCTTTCTACTTGAATTTGTGTACCATCAACAGCAGTAATTTTCATAGTTTCTGAGTCGATAGTAATGTATTCATTCACGATCAATTGAGAAGCATCACCTACATTAAAGATGTCAGTAGAAATCTCCAAATCACTAGAAAGTGTTGTTGCTATGTTATTAGTATAACTTTGTGTTGCGACAGGTTCTGTTCTATACGTAACATCTCTGATAGAACCGTTTGAATCTCCAGAAACAAAACCAATAGATGTCTTTTTGATAATGTCTTTGGAAGAATCTGAAGGGACTGGTCCAAAGAGATATGTTTTTGCAGTAAATCTAAGAGTATAAATCAATGCTCTCCTAGAACTGAAATCTCCTTCATAATCATCATCAAAATTAATATTCGTTAGAGTAAATGGAATATCTTTTTTTTCTCCAATAGAATCAACTAAATCTATAGTTACTGTATATGCTGGTTGGAAGTATGGAAGAATTTGTTCTACGATCTGCAAAGCATCATCATTCTGCTTTGTCATGATACTTAGTTCAAATTCCATGTTGTATGGAACTGGCATAAAAACTTTAGCTACTTTAGAACTATCAGTTTTTAATGGAACTAAAAATGATTGAGTAGTAGTAACTTTTCTAGAAGAATCATAATTAAGTCCAGTAAACTCAAATGACATTCTAGGTAAAGTAATCTGAGTTGGATTATTCAAATCATCTGGAGATTGATTTAATCTCGCAAGAAATTTTTGAGTAGGTCCATACGCAAGAGGAACTTTAATTTGTGATACAATTTGATTAGAACTATTTCGTTGTTTAATAATAATGTTATTAAACAAAGTTCCAAAACCAATTACAGTTCTTCTAAGAATTTCGTGATAAAAATATTCAAACATTTTCTTTATTTACAATAATTTTAAGGCATTCCAAAAGGATTTCTCTCTGTGAAATCTAAAATACCATCCGCTTCAATTTGAATTTGGTTATTATCTTCATACTGACCGGACTTATTTGTAGAATCTCCAGAATCTTCTAGGTTATCTGTATTTAGTATTATTAATGAGTAAGATGCTCCAGACTCTTCACCAACTAAGGATTCTCCACTTATAAAGTCTCCATTTATGTTAGCAACTTCTAGAACATTTGTAACAGCATTCCAAGATTTAACTCTTCCAGTAACACCACTCGAAGAACCTGTAACGATCTCATTATAAACATAAGACCCAGAACCTCCAAAGGAAATTGGATCACCAATAACTATTGTTGGGGGTTCTGTATAACCATAACCAGCATTAGTAATTCTTATTTGACTAATAGTTCCAGCAGCACTTACAACAGCATATACTTCAGGAGAAGTAGATCCAACTCCAACAAAAGAAACTGGCGGGGGTGTTATATAACCTCCACCACCATCAGTTATAGTAACAATTCCTATAATTCCATCATTAATGTATGCAGTTGCTTCTGCCCCAGAACCTGGTTCTCCATCAGTAAAGAAAAGAACTTTAGGTGCTACAGTGTATCCAGAACCTGGATTACTAAGTTCAACACCTTGAACCATAAGTTTATTTTTAT